>Ga0076930_100166_pt1 | contig 90066 bp, 106 predicted proteins | sample HotLakConsoUCCRE_FD_71149 | JGI IMG/M metagenome (GOLD analysis project Ga0076930, IMG submission 71149) | Hypersaline microbial mat communities from Hot Lake, Washington, USA - Hot Lake Consortium UCC-RE (version 3) (version 3) ...
CAATCGTGCCAATGTTCACATGCGGCTTGTTGCGCTCGAATTTGCTTTTGGCCATCGTAACTTTTCCTTGCGGGCACTCAACGGAGTTCACTGTGATGGCGGGCGATTAGCGACAAAGGCGCCAAATGACAAGGGGCTGCGTTCGTGAAGCAGCCTTTGCCGCAGCGAAGCTGCTTCAGAGCAGGCCGAGCTCGGCGAGTTCGCGGCGCAGCGGTGCGGGCATCGCCTCGTCCCCGCCGGCCCCGACATCGGCGGGCGCGTCGGCCGGCGTCAGATAGCGCCAGCCCTGAAAAGGCCGCCGCGGCTGCCATTCGGTGCGTGTCACGGCCGGTTCCAGGACAAGGTGGCAGCGGCCGATGCCGCCGGCATCGGTAAAGGGACGGATCTCCAGCAGACGCTGGCGGCACTGGATGCCACCCTTGATGACCCAGTAGAGCGATCCACCGCCGAGCAGTTCATCTCCGCGTTTGGGCACCATGCGGGTGGTGTGCATCTGCTCAAGGGGATCGCCGGCTGCGCGGCGCGCCGCCATCCGCTGGCTGATCCAGCCCTCCAGATCCTCGACGCTTTCGGCACCGACGCAGAGTTTGAGAAGATTGAGGCTCATCGGGCCCTTCTAGGACGCCGGGCCCGAACAGGGAAGACGCGCCACCCCCTCGGTCCACAGGCTGGCGCTTAATCGGCGGCAAGGAGAGCAGGCCCCCGGCGAACTCTGCGATCACATCATCGTGCAAGCGATGCGCGGGCCGCTCAACAGGCCACGACATTGACCGCCAGGCCACCCTGGCTCGTTTCCTTGTACTTCTCGTTCATGTCGAGCCCGGTCTGACGCATGGTCTCGATGGCCGCGTCGAGCGGCACGAAATGGGTGCCGTCTCCCTTCAGCGCCAGAGAGGCGGCGGTCACCGCCTTCACGGCGCCGAGCGCGTTGCGTTCGATGCAGGGCACCTGGACGAGGCCCCCGACCGGGTCGCAGGTCATGCCGAGGTGATGCTCCAGCGCGATCTCGGCGGCGTTCTCGACCTGGGCCGGCGTGCCGCCCATCACCCCGCAGAGCCCCGCCGCCGCCATCGCCGCGGCAGAACCCACTTCCCCCTGGCAGCCGACTTCGGCGCCCGAGATCGACGCATTGTGCTTGATCAAGCCGCCCACGGCCGCCGCCGTCAGCAGGAAATCGCGGATGCCCTTCTGGTCGGCTTCCGGGTGGAACTTCTTCCAGTAGCGAATGACGGCCGGGATGACGCCCGCCGCCCCATTGGTCGGCGCGGTGACGACGCGGCCGCCGGCTGCGTTCTCCTCGTTGACCGCCATGGCGAAGACCGACAGCCAGTCATTGGCGAGCAGCGGGTTGGGCCGGTTGGAACGCCATTCCTCCTGCAGATGGTCATGGATCTGGCGCGCGCGCCTTTTAACCTTCAGGCCGCCCGGCATGATGCCCGTCTGGGCAAGGCCGCGTTCGATGCAGGAATTCATTGCGCCCCAGATGCGGTCGAGTTCGGCATCGAGTTCGTCTGACGATCGGTAGATCTCCTCATTGGCACGCTTCATTTCGGCAATGGACCTGCCGCTCTGCTCGGCCATCTCCAGCATTTCGCCGGCGTTTCGGAACGGAAACGGCACCTCGGTTCCGGGGCCTTCGGGACCTCGCGCCTTCAGCTTCTGCAACTCTTCCTCCGAAACGACGAAGCCGCCGCCCACGGAATAGTAGATGCGACGCAACAGCAGCCGGTCGGCGGCGTCGAAGGCCGAGAACGCCATGCCGTTGGCGTGGCCCGGCAGCGGCTTCGTGCGGTCGAAGACGAGGTCGGCCTGCGGGTCGAACCGGTATTCCGGGTGGCCGGGCGGGGCAACGGTCTTGCGGCTTTCGATTTCCGCCAGCCGCGCATCCACCGCGTCGGGGTCGACAGTGACCGGGGTCTGGCCATCCAGGCCGAGCACGATGGCGCGGTCGGTGGCGTGACCGACCCCGGTAAAAGCCAGTGAGCCGTGCAGGCTTGCCGACAGACGGGTGACTTTCGCCCCGGCCGGCCGCGGCCAGTCATCGCCTGCGATCTCGTCGAGGAATCGCCGCGCGGCCACCATCGGTCCCATGGTATGGGAACTGGACGGCCCGACACCGATCTTGAAGAGATCGAAGACGGAGAGAAACATCGGCGGGGCTCCATCGACACGCGGAAAGGGGCGCGCCACGTGGCGCAGTCGCTTGCCCTTTGTAGGCCCAACGGGACGCGGCATGAAGTGCAATGCCGACCTGCGCTGGTGCCCGCGCGACACCTTGCGGCGACGGCAACGAAAAAGGGCGGCCCCAGGGCCGCCCTTTGGAAAAACTCTTTGGTTCGATCTACTGTTTCGCAGCGAGGACGGCGGCGCTTTCGCCTCCGCCGATCAACCACGCGACGAACAGGATGCAGGCAAAGCCCAACACTGCCTTGGCGGTGACGCCCCAGCAGGATTTCTGAACGGTTTCGTCCATGATTTCAGTTTGGTCCCGTATGCCAGTTGTTTCAAGCAACGCCCCCACGCGATGCTGGCGGAGAGATAGCGACTTGGCGGCTCTCCCGCAACGCAAATCGGGCCTAATTGAGACCCGCCAACGGACAACGCGCCGGCGGCGATAAAAATTCTATACTTTTCAGTTACATACGAATGACGTTCCGTTAACGATTGGGTAAGACTTTAGTCAAATGCAAGGCGAGATTTCGTCCACGGCGCTCAATCGAGCGCAGGCTTGGGACCGGGGAGGACCTCGTCGAGCCGACCGGTCAGCCGGTAGGCGAGAAGTCCCAGCCATTCGCGCAGGGCGGTGTTCATGTTGCGCAGCGAATCGAACTCGCTCGCCTGCATGAAGCCAAGCGTCTCGTTGCCTGCCGTGCGGTAGTCGCTCGGCCAGGCCACGACCTCGAAGCCCGCCTTGCGGAACAGGCCCATCGAGCGCGGCATGTGGAAGGCCGACGTCACCAGCAGCCAGGTCTCGCCCGGGCGGGGATCGGCGAGTTCGCGCGAGAAGACCGCATTCTCATGCGTGTTGCGGGAGCGGTTTTCCAGGATCATGCGGCCGGGGTCGACACCAAGCGCCTCGAGCAAACGCGGGGCCGAATCGGCATCGCCCTCACCTTCCAGGATCAGCGTGCCGGTGCCGCCGGAGATCAGCACCCGGGCATCGGGGAAGCGGCGCGCGAGGATGGCCGTCTCGATCGCGCGGTCGCCCGCCGCACCGGTCTCGTAGCCGCCGCGCGCCAGATTGATGCGGCCTTCGAAACCGCCACCCAGAAGGATGATGCCCGCGACACTTTCGGGCACCGGGTCGGGACGTTGGAACCGTTCCTCAAGCGGCACCAGGAGCAGCGCGCCGAGCGATGTCCAGGCCGACAGCACGAAGATGAGCGCGGCGGTGCCGGCTGAGGCAAGTGCAAGCCGACGCCAACGCAGCACGAGAAGCAGCACCGACAGGATGAGCAGCAGGCCGATCAGATTGATCGGATTGGCGAAGAACCAGAATAGTTTTGAGAGGGTGAAGAACATGGCGTCTTCACCCTAGCTGCTTCGCCCGACCGCCCCTACCACCATTTCGTGGGCTCAAACCGGCCGGCTGCCTTTTCGATGACATGGGCGGTGCGGAACAGCGTTTCCTCGTCAAAGGGTTTGCCGATGAGCTGCAGCCCGAGCGGCAGGCCCTTCGAATCGAGACCGGCGGGGACCGCGATGCCGGGCAGGCCGGCCATGTTCACCGTCACGGTGAAGATGTCGTTGAGGTACATCTTGACCGGATCGGCGGCCATGTCCTCGTCGGCGATGCCGAAGGCGGCGGACGGCGTCGCGGGCGTCAGGATGGCGTCGACGCCGGCGTGGAAGACGTCCTCGAAGTCGCGCTTGATGAGTGTGCGCACCTTCTGGGCCTTCAGGTAATAGGCGTCGTAATAACCGGCCGACAGCACATAGGTGCCGATCATGACGCGGCGCTTGACCTCGCGGCCGAAGCCGGCGGCGCGGGTCTTCTCGTACATGTCGAGAATGTCCTTGCCGGGAACGCGCAGGCCGTAGCGGACGCCGTCATAACGCGCCAGGTTCGACGAAGCTTCGGCGGGTGCCACGATGTAATAGGCCGGCAGCGCGTATTTCGTGTGCGGCAGCGAGATGCCGACGATTTCCGCGCCGGCATCCTTCAGCCATTCGATGCCCTTCTGCCAGAGCGCCTCGATCTCGTCGGGCATGCCCTCGACACGGTATTCCTTGGGAATGCCGATGCGCATGCCCTTGACCGACTGGCCGAGCGCAGCCTCGTAATCCGGCACCGGACGGTCGACCGAGGTCGTGTCCTTCGGGTCGACGGAGGCCATCGCCTTCATCATGATCGCGCAATCGCGTACATCGCGGGCAATCGGGCCGGCCTGGTCGAGCGACGAGGCGAAGGCGACGATGCCCCAGCGCGAGCAGCGGCCATAGGTCGGCTTGATGCCAACGGTGCCCGTGAAGGCTGCCGGCTGGCGGATGGAGCCGCCGGTATCGGTGGCGGTCGCGGCGGCGCACAGCCAGGCCGAAACGGCGGAAGCCGAGCCACCGGACGAGCCCCCCGGCACGAGCTGCTTGTTGTCGCCCTCGGCGCGCCACGGATTGACGACCGGGCCGTAATGGGAGGTCTCGTTGGACGAGCCCATGGCGAATTCGTCCATGTTGAGCTTGCCCAGCATCACCGCGCCTTCGGCCCACAGATTGGCCGTCACGGTCGATTCGTAGCGCGGCTCGAAGCCGTCGAGGATGTGGCTGGCGGCCTGGGTGTGCACGCCTTCGGTGCCAAACAGATCCTTTATGCCGAGCGGGATGCCTTCCAGCGCACCGCCCTCGCCTCTGGCGAGCCGCGCGTCGGAGGCCTTCGCCATGTCGCGTGCCTTGTCGGCGGTGACCTTCACATAGGCATTCAGCGCCCCGTTCGCGGCCTCGATCGCGGAGAGATAGGCCTCGGTAAGCTCGACCGCGGAAAACGCCCGGTCGGAGAGGGCCTTGCGCGCGTCGGCAATCGTCAGTCGGGTCAGGTCGGTCATCAGGCAAGCTTCTTTTCGTAGAACCGGGAATAGCCGGAATCGGGATAATCGAGCACGGCACCGCAGGTGGAAAACCCGCCGCGCTCATAGACACGCCAGGCGGGCTCGAAGCCGGGGGCTTCGCCCGTCTCCAGCACCAGGCGGGAAATGCCCCTGTCGCGGGCCGCGTCTTCGATCTGCCGCAGAATGGCGGAGCCGAGGCGTTTTCCGCGCATCTCCGGCAGCGTGAACATCCGCTTGACCTCACCCAGCCCGCCGCCATGATCCTTCAGCGCGCCCATGCCGAGGGTTTGGCCCGTCTCGTCGCGCGCCACGAAGAGCGTCACGAAAGGTTCGGCCATCTGCTCGACGGTGAGCTGGAACTGGAATTCCCGCGGGGTGAGCGGGATCATGTACGCATTGAGCTCGGCCACGAGGTGCCGGACGTCATCCTGCAAAGGGGTCTCGACCGCGATGACGAGCGCCATGGCCTACTCCACCACCTTCGGCACGAGGAAGAACTTCTCCTCGGTGGCGGGCGCGTTGGCGACGATATCGTCGGCCTTGCCGCCATCGGTGACCAGATCTTCGCGCTTCTTCATGTCTATGGGAATGACCGAGGTCATGGGCTCGACGCCGGAGACGTCGACCTCGTCCAGCTGCTCGACGAAGCCGAGAATGGCGTTGAGTTCGCCCGTCATGCGCTCGGCATCGTCCTCATCCACGGCGATGCGGGCGAGACGCGCGACGCGCTTGACGGTGGCTGTGTCGACGGACATGTCGGTCTCCGGGCAAAGCGAAGTGAGAGGCAGACCGCGCTATAGCGGCGCCGGCGCCGCGGTGCAACAATGGCGATGATGCCCGGGATTGACCCGATCTGGATTCGACCTGGAAACCGCGCGCAAGAGACGCAAGGACTTGGTGACATGACCAACCCCCATCTGGGCTCATCCTTCGACAGCTTCCTGGAAGAGACGGCCGCGACGCAGCACGCGCGCATGCGATCAAGCAGGTCCTCGCCTGGCAGATCGGCGAAGAAATGAAGGCGCAAGGAATCACCAAGAGCGAGATGGCCAAACGCATGAAGACCAGCCGGGCGCAGCGGGATCGCCTGCTCGACCCGGAAAACGACAAGGTCCAGCTCGACACTGTCCAGCGCGCAGCGGCCGCCCTGGGCAGGACGCTGCGGCTGGAACTCGCTTAGAGGATCACGCCTCGAACGCCGCGCCGACCCTGGCTACCTTTACCTGCGCCTTCGCCCCCTTCATGCCCTCGACGAACTTGTCGGCCGTCTGGTCGATGATCGGGAACGAGCCGTAGTGACAGGGGATCACCGTCTCGAAATCGAAGAATCGCTGGCAGGCGAGTGCCGCGACAGCACCTCCCATAGTGAACCGGTCGCCGATCGGCACGATGCCGATCTTCGGCTGGTGAAGTTCGTTGATGAGAGCCATATCGCCGAAGATGTCGGTGTCGCCCATGTGATAGAGCGTCTTGTCGTCCGGGAAATGCAGCACCAGACCAGCCGGATTGCCGAGGAAGACGTTCTCGCCGCCCTCCCGGCTGTAGGAGGAGGAGTGGATCGCGTTGACGAAGGTGGTGGTAAACCCGCCGCAGTCGACCGTGCCGCCATGGTTGCCCGGATTGACCTTGCACTCATCCGCACCCTTGCCGACGAGATATTCGTAGACCTCGAAGGTCGTGACCAGCATTGCGCCGGTCTTCTTGTGGATCGCAAGCGCATCGCCGATATGGTCGTTGTGGCCGTGGGTGATGAGGATGTGGGTCACCCCCTCGGCAACCTCCTCCCAGCCCTTGCCCCAGCTCGGATTGCCGGTCAGAAAGGGATCGATCAGGATCCGGTTGGCGCCTGCCTCGACCAGAAAGGCGGAATGGCCGTACCATGTCAGCTTCATCGCAACTTGCTCCGTGAATTGCCGCTGGACTGAAGGATAGAACGGGTGACCGCGTTGTCAAAGAAACAGGCGCCAGCCAATCTGATCGAGATCGAGGATCTCGCGCGGCTGAATCTGACCGGGCGGACGATCGCCGCAATCGATCTGGGGGACAAGACGATCGGTGTCGCGGTGTCGGATCTCGGACACAGCCTTGCCAATCCCAGGACGGTCATCCGGCGCAAGAAGTTCTCGCTCGACGCGGCGGCTCTGCTGGCGATGCTCGAAGCCGACAGGGTGGGTGCGCTGATCGTCGGGCTGCCGGTCAACATGGATGGCAGCGCGGGACCGCGCGTGCAATCGACCCGCGCCTTCGTGCGCAATCTGGTTCCCCTGACCCCCCTGCCCCTCGTCTACTGGGACGAAAGACTGTCCACGGTCGCGGCCGAACGGGCGCTGATTGAGATGGATGTCAGCCGGGGCAAGCGGCGCGACCGGATCGATTCCGCCGCCGCCGCCTTCATTCTGCAGGGGGCGCTTGATCGGCTCGCCTCATTGCGGGCTGCATCGGCGTAAGGCTGCGACGCTCGTTCCACCAAGCCCAGATCTGCTTGCGGCGTTTCAGGCCGAACAGGCCGAACAGGATCGCACTGTCGACCACGCAGGCCCTGGCGACCAGCGGCGGGATGATGGCCGGATCGATACCGAGCATGGCGCCATAGGTGTCGAAGACAAAATCATGGGCCGTCCGGGTAAGAAATGGCATGCCGAAATGCATGTCGTAATAGGACAGGCCGAACCAGCCCCACAAGAACCCCATCGGCAAGCCCCAGAAGATGAACAGATATTTCATCGGTGCCTCTCCCCGCGCGCCATCCGACGGTCGATGGGCAGGCGGTCATACATGGCGTTGCGAGCCGCGTTCCAGGCAAGCAGGCGGGTGCCGAGCGGCACATTGTCATTGGCGGCGATCGGGCGCGCCGGCTGGCGGAGTTCCCGCGACATCACGACATAGCTTCCTGTGAGAGCCGCCAGTTGCAGAAAGCCGATGGCCGCCAGATGGGCATGCGTCGAGGGGAACACCGCGACGATCGCGCAGGCGGTGACCAGCAGCGCCGCCGCAAAGGCGACCCGCAGCCCGTCCTCGAACGGCAGCAGCAAGCCGGAGTCGCGCTCGGACAGAAGGCCGGTCACCAGCCACAGGAACAACCCGGCCACGCCGGCGCTGGCCAGCGAGCCGAAGGCGGCGGCGATCACGCCGGCCGCTGCCGCGCCCAGCACGGGGTGCTGCGGCAAGAGTGCGGCTTGGGCGATGAAGCAGGCCGCCCATGCAAGGGCGATGACGAGGGGCAGAGTCTTGCGCATCATTTCTTCCGTGGTTCCGGCAAGCAGACTGGACGCCCTGCGGATTCGCTGCAATTGAAACCATTCATTAAGGTTAACGGCGAAAGCCTGGGATGGCTGGCCCAAAAGGTCTTGCCGTCATTGTCTTTACAAGGCGCCGGCACGGGCCTAAGCGCGGCCCTCTCCTCTTCCCCTTCCCGGACCCGCCATGTTGCCCGTCTTAGAAGCCAGTCTGCCGATCTTCCTGCTGATTCTGGCGGGCGTGGCGCTGCGCCGTCTGCCGGTCACCGACGATGCGGGCTGGAGCGGCGTCGAGCAGATCGCCTACTGGTTCCTCTATCCGGTGCTGGTCTTCGTCACGATCCTCAACGCCGACTTCTCGGGCCTGGCGCTCGACGCCATGCTGCTGACGCTCGTTCTCGGCGTGGCCATCATGACCGTCCTGACGCTCGCGCTGTGGCCGATGCTGCGCAACAGCGGCACGGTGGCGGCAAGCGAATATTCATCCGTGTTCCAGACCGCACTGCGGTGGAACGGGTTCATGGCGCTGGCCATCGCGCAGAGCCTGTTTCCGCCCGAAGCGGCGGCCGTCGTCGCGCTCGCCATGGCGGCAATCATCCTGCCGATCAACGTGATCTGCGTGACGGTCATCGCCCGTTTTGCCAATCGCGGCGCGGGGCTGAAATCCGTTGTCACCAAGCTGGTCACCAACCCGCTGATCCTGGCCTCGGCGGCAGCGCTTCTGTTGCGCCTGACCGACGGGCTCTATGGGCCGGTCAACCAGGCGCTTCAACTGGTGGGCAGTGCCGCGCTCGGCATGGGACTGGTCGCCATCGGCGCCGGCTTGCGCGTCGGCGACCTCGCCAGCCTGCGTCTGGCCGTCTGGCTGCCCGTCGTGCTCAAACTGGCGGTCTTCCCGGCGCTGGTCATCGCCATTGCGCTGGCGCTGGGGCTCTCGGGGATGGAACTGCAATATCTGGCGCTCTGCGCAGCGGTGCCGACCGCCATGAACGGCTATCTGCTGGCGCGCCAACTGGGCGGCGATGCGGAGCTTTACGCCGTCGTCACCACGACGCAGACGGCGCTGGCATTCTTCACCATTCCGGTGGTGCTGGCGCTGACGGCTCAGTTCTCGGGATAGAGCGTGTCGATGATGGCGCGCGAATCGTGCCTTGCATCGAGCATGCCGTAAGTCGTGCGCCACTGGCCGGCGAGCCGACTCTCGATGAAGGCGTCGGCGATCTGCCCTGCCCCCAGGCGCTTCAGTTCGGCGGCGGCCGCCGCAAGCGCCAGCTGCTCGGTCAGGATGCGGGCGGACCCCTCGTCGGCCGCGGCGACCTTGCGCGCCGCATTGAGCACATCGACCGTGCCGCGACCGGCCGGGCCGAGCTGGCCGCCGATATCGGCGATCACCGTGTCGAAGAGGGCCGGCCCGCGCTTGAGCACGCGCAGCACGTCGAGCGCCATCACGTTGCCGGAGCCTTCCCAGATCGCGTTGACCGGCACTTCGCGATAGTGCCGCGCCAGCGGCGCCTCCTCGACATAGCCATTGCCGCCCATGCACTCCATCGCCTCGTAGACCAGCGCCGGCGCGATCTTGCAGACCCAGTATTTCACCACCGGGGTCATGGCGCGGGCAAAGGCTGCCTCATGTTCATTGTCGGCGGCCTCGTCGAAGGACCGCGCCAGGCGGAGCGCGAGCGCTGTCGCGGCGGCCACGTCCAGCGCCATGTCCGCGAGCACACGCTGCATCAGCGGCTGGTCGACGAGGGTCGCGCCGAACACCTTGCGGTGGCGGGTGTGGTGGACCGCTTCGGCCAGGGCGGCGCGCATGATGCCGGCATTGCCGAGCGCGCAATCCAGCCGGGTCATGGTGACCATGTCCATGATGGTGCGCACGCCGCCGCCGGGCTCGCCGACAAGCCACGCCAGCGCACCTTCGACCTCGACCTCGGAAGACGCGTTGGAGCGGTTGCCCAGCTTTTCCTTCAGGCGCTGGAAATGCAGCGCGTTGGGCCGGCCATCATCGAGAATGCGCGGCACGAGGAAGCAGGACAGCCCCTCATCGGCCTGGGCCAGCATCAGGAAGCCGTCGCACATCGGCGCCGACATGAACCATTTGTGGCCCGTCAGCTTCCACATGCCGTCACCGGCACGCTCGGCGCGGGTGGTGTTGGCACGCACATCCGTGCCGCCCTGCTTCTCCGTCATGCCCATGCCGATGGTGATTCCGGTCTTCTGGGCAACCGGCCGGTTCGACGCGTCGTATTTTCGCGCCGTGACCAAAGGGGCCCATTTGGAGAACAGGTCGGAATTGGTCATCAGCGCGGCGAGCGCCGCACTTGTCATGGTGATCGGGCAGAGATGCCCACATTCCAGCCCTGCGGTCATGAAGAAGCGCGCGCCGCGGATCTGATGGCGCAGACCGGCCTCCGCGGCGGAGTTTTCCCAGACCGAGGAGTGGATGCCCTGTGCCACCGAGCGGCGCATCAGCGCATGGTAGGCGGGGTGGAATTCGACCTGGTCGAGCCGCCGGCCCTGCCGGTCGTGGGTGCGCAGGCGCGGGACTTCGGAATTCGCGAGGCGGGCGAGGTCCTGCGCCTCCTGGGTCCGAACGAAACGCCCCAGAAGATCGAGCTCCTTGCGCGCCGTATCCGGAAAGTTCTCGCCGAGCTGCACGAGCAGCGGGTCGGCGCGCCAGGCGCTGGTGCCCGTCAAGGGCGGGCTCTGATTGATGACCTCGTGGTTCACGCCTGATCCTCACCGCTTCTTGTAATCGTCCCCGGAAGGTTCTGCTCCTCGCACGACAGGACAGCACCTGGCAATGCGCCGCGCAATCCCCATGAATCTCGCGCGCGGACTTGCCGCATTGGCGGACGTTGCATATAGCAGCGCCTTGACATGACCGAGCCCCTGGCCCTCCCGCCCTTCCGCCACCGCCATCTTCTTGGCATCGGTCCGCTTTCCCCCCAGGACATCGAATCGCTGCTCGACCGCGCCGAGGCTGCCGTGGCGATCTCACGGCGGCCGGAGAAGAAGACATCGACGCTGCGCGGGCGCACGCAGATCAACCTTTTCTACGAAGCTTCCACGCGCACCCAGTCTTCGTTCGAACTGGCGGGCAAGAGGCTCGGCGCCGACGTGATGAACATGGCGGTCGCCTCGTCCGCGGTAAAGAAGGGCGAGACGCTCATCGACACCGCCATGACGCTCAACGCGATGCGGCCGGACATCCTGGTCATCCGGCATTCGGCGGCGGGTGCAGCCGCACTTCTGGCCCAGAAGGTCGGCTGCTCGGTGATCAATGCCGGCGACGGCGCGCATGAGCACCCGACCCAGGCGCTGCTCGACGCGCTGACCATCCGCCGCGCCAAGGGCCGGCTGGCGCGCCTGGTGGTCGCGATCTGCGGCGACGTGCTGCATTCGCGCGTGGCACGCTCCAACATCATCCTCCTGAATGCGATGGGCGCGCAGGTGCGCGTCATCGCACCCTCGACGCTTCTGCCGGCCGGCATCGAGAAGATGGGCGTGGAGCGATTCACCCGCATGGAAGACGGGCTGAAGGGCGCGGATGTCGTCATGATGCTGCGCCTGCAGCGCGAGCGCATGGCCGGTGCCTTCGTGCCGTCAGTGCGCGAATATTTCCGCTTCTATGGCCTCGATGCGGCCAAGCTGAAGCTCGCCAAGGACGACGCCATCGTCATGCATCCCGGCCCGATGAACCGGGGCGTCGAGATCGCCTCCGAGATCGCCGATGGTGGGCAGAGCGTCATCCAGGAACAGGTCGAGATGGGGGTCGCGGTCCGCATGGCGGTGATGGAAGCCGTGCTGGAGCCTCCCCGGGACTTGGAGGGTCGCACATGACGGTCCTCGTTTTCGAGAAGGCGCGGATCGTCGACCCGTCCCGGGAACTGGACGAGATCGGCACGGTGATCGTCGAGAACGGGCGCATCAGGGCTGCCGGCACTGATGCCCTCAACCAGGGCCACCCCGGCGGGGCGACCATCAGGGATTGTTCCGGCCTGACATTGATGCCCGGCCTGGTCGACGCCCACGTCCATGTCGGCGAGCCCGGCGCGGAACATCGCGAGACGATCGCCTCCGCCTCGCAGGCGGCCGCCGCAGGCGGGGTCACCTCGATCGTGACCATGCCGGACACCGACCCGGTGATCGACGACGTGGCGCTCGTGGAATTCGTGCTGCGCAGCGCGCGCGACACAGCCATCGTCAACGTCCATCCGGCAGCCGCCATCACCAAGGGCCTGCACGGCCTCGAGATGACGGAATTCGCGCTCCTCAAGGGCGCAGGCGCGGTGGCGCTGACGGAGGGGCGGCGCACGATTGCCAGCGCCCTCGTCATGCGCCGGGCCCTGACCTATGCGCGCGATTTCGGCGCCCTGATCTCGCATGAGACGCAGGACCCCGATCTCGCCGCCTATGGCGTGATGAACGAGGGTCTGTTCGCCAGCTGGCTCGGGCTGCCGGGCATCCCGCGTGAGGCCGAACTGATCACGCTCGAACGCGATCTAAGTCTCGCGCGCCTGACCGGCGGCGCCTACCATGCCGCCAAGATCTCGACTTCCCTCTCCGCCGAAGCGATTGCCCGCGCCAAGGGCGAAGGCGCCGATGTGACGGCCGGGATATCGATCAACAATCTGGCGTTGAACGAAATGGATGTCGGCGAATACCGGACCTTCTTCCGGGTGACCCCGCCTTTGCGGGCCGAAGATGACCGGCTGGCCATGGTCGAGGCGCTGAAGTCCGGCGCGATCGACATCATCGTCTCCTCACACGACCCGCAGGATGTCGACACCAAGCGCCTGCCCTTTTCGGAAGCCGCACCCGGCGCCATCGGCCTGGAGACGTTGCTGGGGGCAGCACTCAGGCTCCACCACAATGGCGAGGTTCCGCTGATGCGTCTCGTGGACGCGCTGTCGACCGCGCCCGCCCGCCGGTTCGGGCTCGACGCCGGCTCCCTGAAGCCAGGGGCTTCAGCCGATCTGATCGTCGTCGACCTCGAAGCCCCCTGGGTCGTGCGGGAGGAGCACATCCGCTCGAAATCGAAAAACACCTGCTTCGAGGGCGCGCTGCTGCAGGGCAAGGTCTTGCAAACGCTGGTTGCCGGACGCACTGTGTTTTCCACTGAGTGAGGGGGAAGGTTTTTGATGAGCTACGCGCTGGCGATCCTGTTCGGCTATCTGCTCGGATCGATCCCCTTCGGTCTCGTCCTGACCCGCATGGGCGGGCTGGGCGATCTGCGCCAGATCGGTTCCGGCAATATCGGCGCCACCAACGTGCTGCGCACCGGCAACAAGGGCCTGGCGGCGCTGACCCTGATCCTCGATGCGCTCAAGGGCACGACGGCGGTGCTGATCGCCGGCCAGTGGGGCTACGACCTGGCGCTGATCGCCGGGCTGTTCGCGTTTCTGGGGCATCTCTTTCCGGTCTGGCTGGGTTTTCGCGGCGGCAAGGGCGTAGCCACCTATCTCGGCGTGCTGGCCCCCATCGTCTGGCAGGCGGCACTCGCATTCGCCGCCGCCTGGCTGCTGGTCGCCGCGGTGATGCGGTATTCCTCGCTCGCCGCCCTGGTGGCGGCCGTCGTTGCACCCCTGGCCTTGTTCGGGCTCGGCCATGTCGACGCCGCGGTGCTCTTCGCGCTGATGACCGTGATCATCTACTTCAAGCACAGCCAGAACATCAGCCGGCTCCTGAACGGGACGGAGTCCCGTATTGGCTCGAAAGGCTGAGCCGTGGACGACCGGTCGACTGAGGCGCCCCGCCTCACGGACCGGCAAAGGCTCCACTGGCTGCGCCTCATCCGCACCGACAATGTCGGCCCGGCCGCCTTCCGCGATCTGGTCAACCGGTTCGGCTCGGCGGAAGCTGCCATCGCCATGTTGCCCGAACTCACCTCCAGTGGCGGCTCGACGCGCCCGGTTCGTGTGCCGGATATCGCGGAGGCCGAAGCGGAGATGGAGCGGGCACACCGCTTCGGCGCCCGCTTCGTTGCAATCGGCGAGGCCGACTACCCGCCCGTCTTCAGGCACATGGCGCTGCCGCCGCCGCTGATCGCGGTCAAGGGCAATATTTCTGTCCTCCAGATGACGGCGATCGGCATTGTCGGCGCACGCAACGCCTCGCTGGCGGGGATCAAGATGGCCCGCATGCTGGCCAGGGATCTGGGAGCGGAGGGCTATTCCATCGTCTCCGGCCTGGCGCGCGGGATCGACGCCGCAGCCCATACCGGCAGCATCGACACCGGCACGGTGGCCATGATGGCGGGCGGGCTCGACTGCCCCTACCCGCCGGAAAATATCGGGCTTGCCGAGGAGATCGCCGAGCGCGGCGCCCTCGTTTCGGAAATGCCGTTCGGCTGGGAGCCGCGGGCGCGCGACTTTCCGCGCCGCAACCGGCTGGTGGCCGGCCTGGGGCTCGGGCTGGTGGTGGTGGAAGCGGCCAATCGCTCCGGTTCGCTGATCAGCGCCCGCCTTGCGGCTGAGATGGGCCGCATCGTCTTCGCCGTGCCGGGCTCGCCGCTCGACCCGCGCGCGGCCGGCTCCAACCGGCTGCTCAAGGATGGCGCGGTGATCGTGACAGAGGCGCAGGATATCGTTGCCCACATCCGACCCATCGCCAGCGAGGCCGAACCCAGATTGCCGCCGACCTTCGAGGAGCCGCCCGATCTATCGGCGGAACCGCCGGCGGGCGATGACGAGCGTGCCAGGGTGCTCGAGGCACTGGGGCCGACGCCGGTCTCGATCGACGAGATCGTGCGCCACACCGAGCTCTCGCCGGCCCAGGTGCATCTCATCCTGCTCGAGCTCGATCTCGCGGGACGCCTGGCGCGCCAGTCCGGCGGGCTAGTCTCGCTGCTGCCGCGAGACGCCTGAGGAGCGCACGCTGCGGACCCGGTCGGCGGCCTCGTGATGCGCCATGCCGATCAGATAGGCCAGCATGTCGTGCCCGTCCCTTTCGGCCATCTCCTGCAATTGGCCAAGCATGCCCCGCATATAATCCAGCGCTTCTGCGCGATGGCCTTCATCGACTGTGTCCCGCATGCCAGGCTCCCTGACCAGACACTGCACCCCAAGATTGCACTACTGATATATACAACTTTCAAGTGAATGAAAACCGTTTCCACAACCAGGCGGCAGCGCCCCCGATCAGGCTGCACGGAAAGCGAAGCAGCGGGGCCGGCAAATGGCCCGCCCCTTGACCGCGGACCAAAGCGCGGCCATGTGGAGCGGACTTGTCGAACCAAATAGGCCCCATTTCAGTCTCGGGTCACCGGAAGGAACAGTCGCCCCTCATGGACGTCGTCATCGTCGAATCGCCCGCCAAGGCCAAAACGATCAACAAATATCTCGGCTCCAACTACAAGGTGCTGGCATCGTTCGGTCATGTGCGCGACCTGCCCGCAAAGGACGGTTCCGTGCGACCCGACGAGGATTTCGCCATGTCCTGGGAGGTCGATGGACCTTCTTCGAAGCGGCTGGCGGAGATCGCCAAGGCGGTCAAGGAAGCCGACAACGTCATTCTCGCCACTGACCCCGACCGCGAGGGCGAGGCGATTTCGTGGCACGTGCTGGAAGTGCTGCGCCAGAAGAAGGTGCTCAAGGACAAGCCGGTGATGCGCGTGGTCTTCAACGCCATCACCAAGCGGGCAGTGACCGAGGCGATGGCCGCACCGCGCGAGATCGACGCGCCGCTGGTCGACGCCTATCTGGCGCGCCGCGCACTCGACTATCTGGTTGGCTTCACCCTTTCGCCGGTGCTGTGGCGCAAGCTGCCAGGGGCGCGTTCGGCCGGCCGTGTGCAGTCGGTGGCGCTGCGTCTCGTCTGCGACCGCGAGACCGAGATCGAGCGTTTCATCCGCGAGGATTACTGGCAGATCGCAGCCTTGCTGAAGACGCCGCGAGGTGAAGGTTTCGAGGCCAGGCTGACGGTCTATGACGGCAAGAAGCTCCAGAAGCTCACCATCAAGAGCCAGGAAGAGGCCGACGCCATCCAGGCGATGCTGGGCGGCGCCACCTTCAAGGCGGCCAGCGTCGAGGCCAAGCCGACAAGGCGCAACCCGGCCCCGCCCTTCACCACCTCGACGCTGCAGCAGGCTGCTTCCTCGCGGCTGGGTTTCTCGGCCTCGCGCACCATGCAGGTGGCCCAGCGCCTTTATGAGGGCACCGACATTGGCGGCGAGACCACCGGTCTCATCACCTATATGCGTACCGACGGCGTGCAGATGGCCTCCGAGGCCATCGATAGCGCGCGGCAGCTGATCGGATCGCAGTTCGGCGACAGGTACGTGCCCGAAAAGCCGCGCTTCTATGCCACGAAGGCCAAGAACGCGCAGGAGGCCCACGAGGCGGTCCGCCCGACCGATTTCTCCCGCACCCCCGCACAGGTGCGCAAATATCTCGATTCCGACCAGTCGCGCCTCTACGAGATGATCTGGCAGCGCGCCGTCGCGAGCCAGATGCAGCCGGCCGAGATCGAGCGCACGACCGTTGAAATCGAGGCGAAAAATGGCGGCCAGTCCGCCAATCTGCGTGCCGTCGGCTCGGTCATCCGCTTCGACGGTTTTATCGCCGCCTACACGGAAGACCGTGACGAGGATGCGGAGAAGGAGGACGACAAGCGTCTGCCCGAGATCCGTGCCGGCGAAGATCTGGCGCGCGAGAAGATCGACTCCACCAAGCACACCACCGAACCGCCGCCACGTTATTCGGAAGCCTCGCTCATCAAGCGCATGGAAGAGCTCGGCATCGGGCGGCCCTCGACCTATGCCGCCACGCTGAAGACGCTCGAGGACCGCGACTACGTCACGATCGACAAGCGCCGGCTGACGCCGCAGCCCAAGGGCCGGCTGGTCACGGCGTTCCTGGAAAGCTTCTTCGAACGCTACGTCGAATACGACTTCACGGCCGCACTCGAGGAGAAGCTCGACCAGATTTCCGACGGCAAACTTTCCTGGAAAGAGGTCCTGCGCGATTTCTGGCAGCAATTCTCCGGCTCGGTCGCCGACATCAAGGAACTGCGTGTTACCGAGGTTCTGAACGCGCTGAACGAAGAACTGGCGCCGCTGGTATTCCCCGCCCGCGAGGACGGCTCCAACCCGCGCATCTGCCCCAAATGCGGTTCCGGCAATCTGTCGCTGAAGCTCGGCAAGTTCGGCGCCTTCGTCGGCTGCTCCAACTACCCCGAATGCGGATTTACGCGCCAGCTCGGCGAAGCCGTCAACGGTGCTGGCGAGGGTGCAGCCGATGGCGATCGCGAACTCGGCAAGGATCCCTATACCGGCGAGGAAATCTGGCTGAAATCCGGCCGCTTCGGCCCCTATGTGCAGCGCGGCGACGGCAAGGAGGCCAAGCGGACCAGCCTACCCAAGGGCTGGACGATGGACGCCATGGACCACGAAAAGGCGATGGCGCTCTTGTCGCTGCCGCGCGATGTCGGCCAGCATCCCGAAAGCGGCAAGATGATCACCGCGGGGCTCGGGCGTTACGGTCCGTTCGTGCTGCATGACGGGACCTATGCCAATGTGGAATCGATCGAGGATGTCTTCTCGATCGGCCTCAACCGCGCGGTCACGGTGATCGCCGAGAAGCAGGCCAAGGGCGGGCGGGGTCGCACGGCCGCCGCACTCAAGGAACTCGGCCAGCATCCCGATGGCGGTGCGATTACCGTCCGTGATGGGCGGTACGGACCCTATGTGAACTGGGGCAAGATCAACGCGACCTTGCCCAACGGCAAGGAACCGCAGTCGGTCACTGTCGAAGAAGCGCTGGAGCTGATCGCGGCCAAGGCGTCCAAGGGCGGCAAGGGCACGCGCAAGGCCGCGCCCAAGAAGACGACGACGAAGAAGGCCCCCGCCAAGAAGGCAGCGGCGAAGAAGCCCGCCGCCAAGAAAGCGGCCAGCAAGGCGGCAAAGGACTAGAGTTGGCGCGAAAGATCTCCGGACGCTCGAAGAAGGCCCGCGGCGAGAGCGACGCGAAGACCAGCGATTTCCGGCCGAGCCGCGAGGCTCTTCTGGCCTTCATCCACGAGAACCCCGACCAGTCCGGCAAGCGCGAGATCGCGCGCGCCTTCGGGATGAAGGGTCCGGATCGGGTCTGGCTCAAGGATACGCTGCGCGAACTGGAAGACGAGGGCCTCGTCGAACGCAAGGCCAAGAAGCTGGTGCGACCGGGCAGCCTGCCCCATGTCGTCGTTCTCGACATCTTCGGGCGCGGCACCGATGGCGAGTTGCTGGCGCGTCCATCCGAACTGCCCGACGACGGCAGCCCCGCACCGCTGGTCTCGATCCGCGTGCGGCGGGGGGACGCTGGCCGCGCGCCGGTTGTGGGCGAGCGCGTGCTGGCAAAGGTCTTTCCGACCGACGACGCTGAGGGGCCGGCCTACACGGCGCGTATCCTCAAGATCATCGACAAAAGGCGCGAAAGCGTGCTCGGCGTCGTGCGCATCCTGGCCGACGGGTCGTGGCGCCTGGAGCCCGTGGAACGTCGCCAGGCGGAATACGCGGTCGATGCCGATCACCGCGGCGATGCCGCGGCTGGCGATCTGGTCGAAGCCGAGCCGATCTCGTCGGGCCGCTACGGCCTGCCGCGCGCCAAGGTGCTGCGATCGCTGGGCAAGATGGGCGGCGAGAAATCCGCCTCGCTGATTGCCATCCATGCGCACGAAATCCCCCACATATTCCCCGACGAGGTGATCGCCGAGGCCGAAATGGCGGCCGGGTTCGACACCGGCGCGCGCGAAGACTGGCGCGAGATGCCGCTGATCACCATCGATCCGTCCGACGCGCGCGACCATGACGATGCAGTTCACGCCGAGCCTGACACCGACGAGAAGAACCCCGGCGGCGTGATCGTCACCGTCGCCATTGCCGATGTGGCGGCCTACATCAGGCCGGGCTCGGCGCTGGACCGGGAAGCACTGAGGCGTGGCAATTCGGTCTATTTCCCGGACCGGGTGGTCCCGATGCTGCCCGAGGCCATCTCCAACGATCTCTGCTCGCTGCGGGAGCTTGAAGACCGGCCCGCGCTGGCCGTGCGCATGGTCTTTGCCCCCGAAGGCCGCAAGCTGCGGCATTCGTTCCACCGCATCGTCATGTGCTCGGCGGCCAAGCTCTCCTATTCGCAGGCCCAGGCGGCCATCGATGGCGCGCCCGACGAGATAGCCGCCCCGCATGTCGAGACGATCCTCAAGCCGCTGTGGGAGGGCTACCGCATCCTGAAGCGCGGCCGCGAGTCGCGCCACCCGCTGGAGCTCGACCTGCCGGAACGCCGCATCCTTCTTAAGGAGGACGGCACGGTCGACCGCGTCTTCGTGCCCGACCGTCTCGACGCGCACAAGCTGATCGAAGAGTGCATGATCCAGGCCAATGTCGCGGCGGCCGAGACGCTCGAGGCCAAGCGCCAGAAGCTCGTCTACCGCATCCACGACTCGCCCTCTCTCGCCAAGCAGGAGGCCCTGCGCGAGTTCCTGCAGACTATCGGCATCTCGCTGGCACGCGGCGCGCAGCTGCGCCCCAAGGCGTTCAATGCGATTCTCGAACGCGTTCAGGGGACCGAGCACGACATCCTCGTCAACGAGGTCGTGCTGCGCTCACAAAGCCAGGCTGCCTACTCGACTGACAATATCGGCCATTTCGGCCTCAACCTGACGCGTTACGCTCACTTCACCTCGCCGATCCGACGTTATGCCGACCTGATCGTCCACAGGGCGCTGGTCGGAGCCCTTGGGCTGGGCCAGGGCGGCATCACGCAGGCCGAGGAGGAGCGCATGGAGGAGGTCGCGGCCATGATCTCCGCGGCCGAACGCCGCGCCATGGCGGCCGAGCGCGATACGGTCGACCGGCTGGTCGCGGCCCACCTTTCCGGCCGGATCGGCGAGACTTTCGAGGGCCGCGTGGCCGGCGTGACCAAGGCGGGGCTGTTCGTCAAGCTGCCCGAATACGCCGCCGACGGGTTCGTGCCCGTTTCCACGCTGGGCGACGATTACTATATCTACGATGAGGCCTCGCAGGCGCTGGTCGGCGAAAGATCCGGTCGTGGCTATCGTCTCGCCGATCCCGTCGAGATAAAGCTGGCGGAGGTTCTACCCTTGGCGGGCTCGATGCGCTTCGAGATGATCACGGAGCCGAAGCCCCTGCCCGGCACGAAACTGTCCTTCCACAAGGCGAGGGGCAGGCGTCGGGATGAACAGAAGCGCCGGCCGGGAAAAAGCGGCGGCAGGAGAAGATGATGCAGGAAATGCAATTGGGCGGCAGCGGGCAGAACCAGCGTTCCGTGTGGCGTGCGATTGGGCGTGGAGCCATGGGACGCTGCCCGCATTGCGGCGAGGGCAAGCTGTTTCGCGCCTTCCTGAAGGTCAATGACAGCTGCGAGGCATGCGGCGAGGAATACCACCATCATCGCGCCGACGATCTGCCGGCCTACATCGTCATCGTCATCGTGGGCCATCTCGTGGTGTCGAAATTCATGATCGTGCAGGCCACGCTCGATCTGCCGATGTGGGCTCACATGGCGATCTGGGGCCCGCTGACGCTTTTCTTGTCCGTCGTTCTCCTCCAGCCGGTCAAGGGCGCGGTGGTAGGTCTGCAGTGGGCGCTGAAGATCCACGGCTTCGGCGGGGAGACGGACGACCATTTCTACATCCCCGGCGCGGCGGACGCTTCGGCGAGCAGCCGCGAATGAACCAGATGGAGGGGATGACTCGGGCGCAGATCGACAAGGCGGAGAACAAGGACTTCGCGCTCGGCACAGGGCCGAAACGCCCCCGCGATGCCGCCACGCTCATCCTCCTCGATCGCCAGGGCGGCGAGTTGCGCGTTCTTCTGGGACGGCGCAGCCGCAAGCATGCCTTCATGCCGGGCCGTTTCGTCTTTCCGGGTGGACGCACGGATCCCGCCGACAGCCGCGTGCCCGTATCGCGCGGGCTGCATCCCGATGAACAGGCCAAACTGATCGGCAAGCACAGCCGCGCGACCATTTCGCGCGCGCGCGCGATCGCGCTGTCGGCCATCCGCGAGACCTATGAGGAGGCCGGGCTGCTGATCGGCCACCGGGCCGATTTCTCGGCTCGCCAGGAGGGCTGGCAGGCCTTTTGCGAACATGGCGTCGAGCCCGGACTTGACGCGCTGCGCTTCGTGGCGCGCGCGATCACGCCGCCCGGACGTATCCGCCGCTATGACACCCGTTTTCTCGCCGCCTGGCGCGACGACGTGGCGGTGGTGCTGCCCGAAGGCGGGCCGACGCAGGAACTGGAAGAACTCTGCTGGCTGCCGATCGACGAGGCGCGCGCCGCCGAAGTGCCGACCATCACCCGCACGGTGCTGGGCGATCTGCAGGCAAGGCTCGCCATCGATCCCGAACTGACGCCCGGTGGCGAGGTGCCGTTCTACTATCTGCGCCACAACCGCTTCCACCGCGACATCCTCTAGGCAACGCGTCGTGGTGGCGGCCCCTCCCCTTTCCGGACATGACGGCGCGGACAAGATCCGCTGGCTGTCGATCGGCGCGGCCATCGCATCGATCAGCGTGGTCGGCATGGCGCTCGGGCTCGGCATGCCGCTGTTGAGCATCGTCCTGGAAGGCCGCGGCCATTCTGCGAGCATGATCGGCCTCAACACGGCCTTTGCCGGCGTGGCCTCCATCATCGCTGCCCCCTTCGCAGCGCCGCTCGCCAGCCGCTTCGGCGTTGCAGCGACGATGCTCGCCATGTCGCTGGCCGCCTCCGTGGCGTTCCTGGGCTTCTATGCGGCAGGCTCCTTCTGGATGTGGTTCCCGCTGCGGCTCGTGCTGCATTTCGCGATCACCGTGCTCTTCGTGCTGTCGGAATTCTGGATTACCGCCACCGCACCGGCGGCAAAGCGCGGCCTGGTGCTCGGCATCTATGCGACCGTGCTGTCGCTCGGCTTCGCCATCGGACCGTGGCTGTTCTCGCAGATCGGCAGCGACGGCATCCTGCCCTTCCTGGTGGCAGCCGGCATGGCGCTGCTTGCAGCACCTCCGGTGCTTGCCGCCTGGCGCGAGAGCCCCGACCTGCGGGCGTCCGCCCCCAGCGCGCGCTTCTCGAGCTACATCTTCCTCGTGCCAACGGCGACCGGCGCCGTCTTCGTCTTCGGCGCGGTCGAGACCGGCGGCTTCGCACTGTTTCCGATCTATGGCTCGCGGCTCGGCTATTCGGAAGCGGAGGCTGCCCTGCTGCTGACGGCGATCGGGCTTGGCAACGTGCTCTTGCAGATCCCGCTCGGCCTGCTCAGCGACCGCATGCGCGATCGAAGACATTTGTTGCTCGCCTGCGCGGTCATCGGCCTCGCCGGCATGATCGGGCTGCCCTTCGTCGCCGCCAGTTGGTACGCGACGGCGGCGCTGCTGTTTGTCTGGGGTGGCGTTGTCGCCGGCCTCTACACGGTGGGGCTCGCCCATCTCGGCTCAAGGCTGACCGGCCGCGACCTCGCCTCGGCCAACGCCGCCTTCGTGCTGTGCTACGGCGTCGGCATGCTCGCCGGCCCGCAGGCCATCGGGCTCGGCATGGATTTTTTCGGCACGCACGGATTTTCGCACGTCCTTGCCGTCTTCTTCGTCGGCTATGTGGTCATGGTCGCGACGAGGCTTGCCAGAGTCGGTCCCTGACGCCTCAGGTGCCTGGCAGCGGCAAGGAGCGCAGTTGCTCGACCTCGATCCGGGCAACGCCGACATAGGGGTTGGCGTGCAGCGCCAGGATCCAGAGGCTGACGGCGGCGGCGATGCTGAAGATCGCCAGCGCGCGGCGCCCGCCCTGCATTCGATCCGCATGCACAGCGGCCAGGGCCACCTGCGAGAGCACGGTCAGGAACAGCACAAGATACCATTTGTAGTCGTCGCGCGGTCCCTGCCCCAGCGCCAGGCGCGCACTCCTGGAGTCCTGCAACTGGTCGAAATCGTCGATGATCTTGCCGACCAGCAGGCTGGGGGTGTCCTCAAGCGCGATGGCGACGATCTCGCTGCGAATGGACTCGATGGCGGCGTCGACCGATTCGTGCGGCCTTCCATTGCGCAGTTCGCCCCATTCCGCACCGGCGACCGCCTCCTTGTAGGCGCGCAGGCTCGAGACCATCCCGGGACGGGTCAGCATGTCCGAGCCCGAAATGCCGATCATCCGGGCGATGGCGGATCGCTCCTCGGCAGCGGCTAGGCGCGCCTGCGAATTGGCGGTCCAGATGTCGGCCGCCGCGAAACCGAGCGCGAGCGCCCAGGCGGTGGTGATGGTCGCGGCAAAATTGGGAACCGGCATGGCGGCGGCGGCGACCGGAGCGCCGCGGCCGAACCAGCCGAGTGCGCCTACGGCCAGTAGATAGGTGACCAGCCCGAAAGCCGCGAACAGGGCGAACATCAGCGCCGGGTTCAATGCAAAGATCTGTGCCATTCATGTCCCTCGTGCCGACGATGCCGGCCAAGGCCAACCAGATAGGAAGCAGGAGGTTAAATTCCGGTGCCCTTCCAGGCCACAGGGAGCGCCGCCCTTGACATTCGGTGGGCATCGTTTATCAGTCGCCACGAATTCCGCGGCAGGATCAGCGTCCCGCCACTCGCGGTGCGTTTTCCAGATACATGACGGACAAGTCCCATGGCCAAGGCTACGACCATCAAGATCAAGCTTCTCTCGACCGCCGATACCGGCTTCTTCTATACTGCGAAGAAGAACAGCCGGACGATGACCGAGAAGATGACCAAGCGCAAGTACGACCCTGTCGCGCGCAAGCATGTCGACTTCAAGGAAGCCAAGATCAAGTAAGACCGCGCTTTTTGGCCGGTTACGGATACGCCGCCGCAAGGCGGCGTTTTTCTTTGCGCCTTCGCTCCATCTGGCGAGCACCGGCTGCGAAAGTGAACTTGCTTGGAAAGGTGGCCGGCCGGCATCTGGCTGCGGTACGAGGAGGCCACTAGTGCCAGTGCCGACCGACCGACCCCACGGACCCAGGAGATGCGGCGGACCTGAGCATCATGGGGTATCGCAAGGATCCCAGAGGGCCGAAGCCCAACCGCGATCGATGCGGGACACTCGCGCAAGCACAGCACGAAATCAACAGTTTCTTAACTACGAGTGCCGCGACCTGCCGTTAAGGTAAATTTTACCACGTTCATTATTGGTCGCCGGCTTACGAGACTGGCTGCAATACTTTCAGTTTTCAGTTGTATCCTTAGGCGGCGGCCGCAACCACCCGGTTGCGGCCGCTGTTCTTGGCTTCGTAGAGCGCCTTGTCGGCGCGCTTCATCAGAGCCTCGACGCTGTCGGCCCCATGCCGTATCCCCGTGACCCCGATGCTGATCGTCACGGACAGGGGCTCGGCGAGGCTCGAAACCTCGAAGGGCTTGTCGGCGATCTGTGCCCGTACACGCTCGGCCACGATGTTCGCAAGCGCCGAATCGGTGTCCGGCATGACGATCACGAATTCCTCGCCGCCATAGCGGCAGGCCAGATCGATGCCGCGCACGTTCTTGCGCAGCCGGGCTGAGAACTCCCGCAGGATCTCGTCACCCGCGTCATGACCGTAAGTGTCGTTGATGGCCTTGAAGCGGTCGATATCGGTGATCATCAGCGAAAGAGGCCGGCGGCGGTTCATCGCACGATCGAAAAGAGTCTTCAGATGGCTGTCGAGATAGCGCCGGTTGTGCAGCCCGGTGAGGCCGTCCGTCACCGCCATCTCGATGGTCTGGGTCACGCTCTGGCGCAGATGCTCGTTGTACCGCTTGCGGCGGATCTGTGTGCGCAGGCGTGCGTGGAGTTCCTGGCGGTCGATCGGCCGCGTTACATAGTCGTTGATCCCCAGCTCGAGCGCCCGCAAGAGACGGTCTTCGTCACCGGTGTCGGCCAGCAGCACGATCGGAATGAAACGGGTCCGGTCGAGCGTGCGCAACTGCGCACAGAGCCGCAGCGGGTCGAATTCGGCCAGCCGGGTCGAGATCAGCACGCATTCGTAGTCGCCCTCCGCTGCCTCGAAGAAGCCGGACTGCGGGTCCGTGGCGACATGCAGATCGCAGGCATCGCGCAGCATCTTGGCGATGTTCGCGGCCGAGGATTGCTGATCGTCGATAAGCAGAACCTTCGGCGTGCCCTCGTCAACGGCATTGCGCCGCGCAAGCAGTTCCTCGATGCCGATGTTGCGGGTGGTGGATGCCCTCAGGCGCAGTTCATCGGTCAGCGTCTTCAGGCGGACGAGGCTCTTGACCCGCGTCATCAATTGCAGGTCGTTGACCGGCTTTGTCAGGAAATCGTCGGCGCCGGCTTCCAGGCCGCGAACCCGGTCCTGGACCTGGTCGAGGGCGGTGACCATGACCACCGGAATGTGGGCGGTCGCCTGATCTGCCTTGAGCCGCCGGCAGACTTCGAATCCGTCCATTCCGGGCATCATGACATCGAGCAGCACGACATCCACCCGCCCGCTCTCGCAGATCTCGAGCGCGTCGCGGCCGCTCGAAGCGGTGAGAACCTCGAAATACTCGGCCAGGAGCCGTACTTCCAGCAGCTTCACATTGGCTGGGATGTCGTCGACGACGAGAATGCGGGCGGTCATGACGTAAGCGGGCTCCGCAATTCGGAAAAGCGTGTCATCACGCGTCCCCCAGATAGGACTTGATCGTCTCGAGGAACTTGCCGACCGAGATGGGTTTGGAGATGTAGGCTTCGCAGCCACCCTGGCGAATGCGCTCCTCGTCGCCCTTCATCGCGAAGGCCGTCACGGCAATGACTGGGATCGTGTGCAGTTCGTCGTCGTCCTTGAGCCACTTGGTCACCTCCAGGCCGGACACCTCCGGCAGCTGGATGTCCATGAGGATGAGGTCAGGCTTGTTGGTCCGCGCAAGTTCGAGAACCTCGAGCCCGTTGCGAGTGCGCACCGTCTCGTAGCCGCTGGCCTCGATCAGGTCGCGAAAGAGCTTCATGTTCAGCTCGTTGTCTTCGACGATCATGACCTTTTTCGGCATTCTTCCACCGCTGCTATCTATCGCGCACGGGAGGGGGCCGGACCGCCGTCCTCCCTCGGCACATCATTATTCGATTGAGAGACTAGATGTATTTCATTGACGAAACGCAAACCCTTCGAAGTTGCGCTGCGACCAACACTTCGTGGTGAACAAGCACTGGTGTCCCACAAGGCCAGGGGCTATCACGAACACGGCGCGAACGATACGCAGCCGACACTGGACAAGGCATCTTCATGGCACGCAACCAGCCCGACCCGGAAGCCGCCGAAGCGATCGCCATCGAAGCACTGGGCTTCATCGCCGCGAACGACAAGCTCCTGCCGCGTTTCCTGTCGATCACCGGCATCGAGGCGCATGCGATCCGCGAGGCCGCGCGCGAACCCGGCTTTCTGGCGGGCGTGCTCGATTTCGTCCTCGCGCATGAGCCGACGCTGATGGAATTCTGCGAAGCGGGCAGGCGCGTCCCCGCTTCGGTGGTGGCCGCACGGCGCAAGCTCGCAGGCGGCGACGGCTCACATGAAGGGTCATTCTGACATCGATCCGACGCTTGTTAAGCCCGAGGCCACCCGCTAGGATCGCCTTCGTTCCTGAATTGTTCAGGTTGTCCCTCATGTCCGTCGAACCGTTTGTTGCCGCCTTCTGCCGCGACTGCCTGTCCAGCCAGGCGGGCGACGCCAGACGCTGCGTCCAGTGCGGCAGCCCGCGGCTGGTGCGCCATCGGGAACTCGACGCGCTGGCCATCGGCCATGTCGACTGCGATGCCTTCTATGCGGCGATCGAAAAACGCGACAATCCCGAATTGAAGGACAAGCCCGTGATCATCGGCGGCGGGCGGCGTGGCGTGGTGTCCACCGCCTGCTACATCGCGCGCATCAACGGGGTGCGCTCGGCCATGCCGATGTTCAAGGCACTGGCCGCCTGCCCGGAAGCCGTCATCATCAAGCCGAACATGGAAAAATACGCGGCGGTGGGGCGCGAGGTCCGCGAGATGATGCTGGCGCTGACGCCGCTGATCGAGCCGATCTCCATCGACGAGGCGTTTCTGGATCTGACCGGCACGCAACGCCTGCACGGCGAGGCTCCGGCAAAGGTGCTCGCGCGTTTCGCGTCGCGCGTCGAGAGCGAGGTCGGGATCACCGTCTCGGTGGGGCTGTCCTATTGCAAGTTCCTGGCCAAGATCGCCTCCGACATGAACAAGCCGCGCGGCTTTTCGGTGATCGGGCGGTCGGAGGCCGTGGGCTTCCTTGCCGAAAAGCCCGTCACCCTGATCTGGGGCATCGGCAAGGCCTTCGCATCGACGCTCGAACGCGACGGCATCCGCACCATCGGGCAGTTGCAGCGCATGGAACTGGCCGATCTCATGCGCGGCTACGGCACCATGGGCAGCCGGCTCTACCATCTGTCGCGCGGCATCGACACGCGCCCGGTGAAACCCGATCACGAGGCCAAGAGCATTTCGGCGGAGACGACCTTCAACAGCGATATCGCCGATCTGGCGGAACTGACGTCAATCCTGCGCACGCTTTCCGAAAAGGTCTCGCGGCGCCTCAAGAAATCGGGCCTCGCCGGCCGCACGGTGGTGCTGAAGCTCAAGACGACCGATTTCCGTATCAGAACAAGGAACCGCCAGCTGGGTGACGCCACCCGGCTCGTGGACAGGATCTTCCGAACGGGCCTTGATCTGTTGAAGCGGGAGACGGACGGGACCCGGTACCGGCTGCTCGGGATCGGCGTCGGCGATCTCGTCGACGCCGACACGGCCGACCCGCCCGATCTCGTGGATATCCAGGCTCGCAAGCGGGCGCTTGCTGAGGGCGCATTCGACCGCGTTCGCGAGAAGTTCGGGCTCTCCGCGCTTGAGACCGGCTACACCTTCGGCCGCCAATCGCGCCCGCAGCGCGAAGAAGAGCCCTGAGGCCCTACTGCTTCTGCAGTTCGAGATTTGCAGTGACGACCGGCTCGCCCGTGTCGGGATGGTTCTCCATGGTCGTGAGCACCATGCGTCCTTCCGATGGGCTCGACAGCGTCATGCTGGCGACCGGGTGGCCCGGCCATTCGAGCGTCAGGTCGAGGCCGCTGCCCGTGCGCTTTCCCAGCAACTGGGCCGGTCCCCGGCGCGAACCGACATAGGTACCAGCATACGCGCCGTTCTCGACCTGAAGCTGGGCGACGATCTCGCGCGTGAAGAGTATCATGGCGGTGCAACTGCCATCGAGCGAAGCCGAAGCTGCCGTCGAGAGGCCGTCAAATCGGCAGGAGACGTTGACCGGGTCATCCCCTGGCGACAGCCGGACCTGACCGCCACCCGTCCAGTTGCCGTCAAAGGACTGCAGGAAAGCGGCTTCGCTCGCGTGAAGCGTCGCGGCAAGGGGCAGCGCAAGCAATGCGGCTGCGGAGAAGGTGGCAATGATGTTCTTCATCGTAACTCCGGTTCGTGAATACGGTCCCTTGCCTATCCAAACGCAACAATATGGCAGGCTTGCCGCCCGGTCACGCACATTCCCCGACATTGCGATACGTCCCGTTACCGTGGTGGTCCCGTGAGTGGATGAATGGCGGCTGAATGTGCGGTTCAGTCAGCGTTCCGGATCACGGTTCTAGAAAGCGGACATCGACACCGCGGGCTGCCCGCACAACAGGAGAGACAAGCACATGAACCGCACCGCCCTCATCAGCGCCGCTCTCGCCGGCCTCGTCGCCTTCACCTCGGTCCCCGCTTTCGCCAACGACATCAACATCCGCCAGTACGGCTGGCAGCATTCTGCCGGCGGCGAGCAGACCGGCTGGCGCAACCGGATCGGCGTCCACCAGGAAGGCCGCCGCAACAATGCCACCGCGCATCAGAACGGCAACCGCAACGTCGCTGCCATCGGACAGGAAGGCCGCCGCAACAGCGCGACCACGTTCCAGGCCGGCCGCAACAATGCCGCTGGCCTCGCCCAGTTCGGCTCCCGCCATCAGGGCATGATCGTCCAGGACGGCAACGGCAACATCGCCGCCGGCATCCAGATCGGCCAGAACTGCGACGGCTACGTCTCGCAGTCGGGCAGCGGCAACGTCGCGGCCTTCGTCCAGACCTGCAACTGAATGAGGCACTGGGGGAACGGTTCGCCCTCCCCCCCCGGCTGCCCATCGAGAGGTGAAACGAGATGAAGAACTCAATCGGCACGGGGCGCGCGGCGCTCCTTCCCGCCGCCCTCGGCCTGGCGCTTGCCGGCTGCAGCGCGGTGGCGGGCCCGGGAAATGCCAGCGCGGATCCCCTGCGCTGCGAGATCGTGGCCAGTTCGTCCAGCGGATCGACACGGCTCGAAGCCGTCGCACATTCTGACCGGTCGGTTCAGGGCAGCTACTCTTTCCGGGTCGCCAGCGGCGGCGCGGCTGGCAGTTCGACCATCCAGCAGGGCGGCGACTTCGAGGCCGGGCCGGGCCGTCCGGCGACGCTCGGCGTTGCCTCCTTCGGCGGCTCCTACGATGCCGCGTTGGAGATCACCGCCAACGGTCGCAATGTGGACTGCGAAAGGCGGGGCTAGCACGCGGCCTTTCGCGTCGGATCAAGGGGCTTCGGTGCGAACCGGAGCCTCTTCTCGTTTCTGCCGCTGCTTTCGGGCCCGAAGATGAATGGCCGTTAAATGCGTTGTTCCAGAACGGTTCAAGCGGCCTGACGCATAGTCCCTTCCAGAAACGACACACGCCAATCCAGAAGGGATCGCCCCCATGAACCGCAAGATTTCCGCCGCCCTCGCCGCCACCCTGATCGCCTTCGCCGCCACGCCTGCCCTCACCGGCACGGCCGAAGCCAGCAGCCGCGGATCGTTCTCCATCTCCATCAATCCCACCAATGCGGAAGAAGAGCGCCTGATGCGCGCCGGCCTCGGCATCTATTCGATCGTGCAGGGGGTACGCAGCGCCTCGCAGATCCGCCAGCAGGGCACGGGCCACAATGCGGGCGTCGCGCAGCACGGCCGCAACAATGGGGCGATCATCCATCAGGAAGGCCGCGGTCATAACGGCACCATCCAGCAGAACGGCAACAACAACCGCTACGGCCTGTTCCAGTTCGGCCGCGGCACCAGCGGCCACGCCGTCCAGAACGGCAATGGCGGCACCGGCGCGACCTTCCAGTTCGGCTGGTAGGGACGCTTCCGATTGAAGGGCGCGCGACAATCGCCTATCTTGACCAAGTAACTGGTCAGGAGAGCGGCATGCGGACCATCAATCTAGCCGAGGCAAAGGCACGGTTGAGCGAACTGGTCGAGCAATCCGGAAAGGGCGAGACTATCCAGATTGCCCGACGGGGACAGCCCATCGCGCAACTCACGCCCGTGTCGAAGCCACGCAAGCCAATCCTGGCCCATGAACTGCGCCGCGTGACCGACGCCATGCCGCTTCAAGCGGAAAGTGCAGGAGAATTCATCAGGCAGCTGCGCGATACCGACCGCTACTGATGCTCTATCTGGACACGTCACTCCTGGTTGCAGCTCTCACGCGCGAGCCGCACACTGAACTGGCCCAAGCGTGGCTGGAAGTACAGGACCCGGAACGACTGCTGGTCAGCCATCTGGTCATCACGGAATTCTCGTCGGCACTTTCGCTCAATATCCGGACCGGACAGATCGACATCGGCTCAAAACGCCAGGCATTGGCAGGCTTCCGCAACCTTCTCGCGGAGTCGCTGACCGTCGTGGCCGTGCTGCCCGAGCATTTCATGGATGCAGCCAAGTTCGTCGACCAGCATATCCTGGCGCTTCGAACCGGCGATGCACTCCATCTTGCGGTTACTGCCGACAAGGCGGCTGCGATGTGCACCTTCGATCGACGGCTGGCCGACGCCGCGACTGCTCTGGGCATCGAGGTCATTTTCCCGCGCTTAGCGCTTCCGCCGCCTACACCAGTTCCACTTCGACCACGCCGGGGACCGCGCGCAGGGCAGACGCGATCTCCGGCGTCAGCCGGTAGCGCTCGGGCAGTTCGATCTCGACCTCGCCCTGCCCGCCTTCCTTGATGACGACCAGGCTCACCTGCCCGTCGCCGCGCTGGCCGAGACGCGTCGACAGGGTCGGCACGGGTTTGGGATCGCGCAAATAGATGCGCAGCGCCTTCTGGACGCGGCTCGCCTCCTCCTCGAGCGCCTGCACGGTCTGGATGCGCAGATTGACGCCTTCCGGCCGGTCCTCGGCGGCCACCGTGACCACCACCGCATTGCCGGGCTCGAGCAGGTGGCGGTATTGCGCCAGCGTCTCCGAAAACATCACCGCCTCGTACTGGCCGGTGGAATCGGAGAGTTGCAGGACGCACATCTTGTTGCCCGTGCGCGTCTTGCGCTCCTGGCGCGAGGTGATGGTGCCGGCCAGCCGCCCGGCCGAAGCCCCGCGCCTCACTGCCAGCTGGAAATCCGACCAGCCCTGGACGCGCATCTTCTCCAGCGTCGACTTGTATTCGTCGAGGGGGTGGGCGGAGAGGTAGAACCCGACCGCCTGGAACTCGCGGTGCAGCGTCTCGGCCGGCAGCCAGGGCTCGACATTCGGCAGATGCAGCTTTTCGGGCTCGGCACCGAGCGCCACGCCGAAAATGTCGGACTGGCCGCTGGCGGCGTTTTCCTGCGCGCGGTTGGCCATGCCCATCATGCGGTCGAGCCCGACCATGAGCCCGGCGCGTGTATGGCCGAAGCAGTCGAAGGCACCGGCCGCGATCAGGCTTTCGAACACGCGCTTGCCGACGATGCGCGGGTCGATGCGCGAGCAGAAATCCTCCAGGCTTTCGAACTGGCGTTCCTTCCGCACGGCCACGATGTGGTCCACGGCCGCCTCGCCCACGCCCTTCAGGGCGGCCAGCGAATAGAAGATGCGCTTGTCGTCGACCTCGAAGTCGCGATGCCCGGTCAGCACCGAGGGTGCCTCGACCGCGATGTCGAGACGCAGCGCGTCGGAGCGGAAATCGTTCAGCTTGTCGGTATTCGACATGTCGAACGTCATCGAGGCGGCGAGGAATTCGGTCGGATAATGCGCCTTCAGATAGGCCGTGTGGTAGGACACCAGCGCGTAGGCCGCCGCATGCGACTTGTTGAAGCCGTAATCGGCGAACTTGGCGAGCAGGTCGAAGATGAAGTTGGCCTGTGGCTTCGCCACGCCGCGTTCCACCGCGCCGTCGACGAAACGCACGCGCTGCTTGTCCATCTCGGCGCGTATCTTCTTGCCCATGGCGCGGCGCAGGAGATCGGCTTCGCCGAGCGAATAGCCGGCCAGTTCCTGGGCGATCTGCATCACCTGTTCCTGGTAGACGATGACGCCCTGCGTCTCCTTCACCAGGTGGTCGATCTTGGGATGGATCGAGGCCACCTCCTCCTCGCCATGCTTGCGCGCATTGTAGGTCGGGATGTTTTCCATTGGGCCGGGGCGGTAGAGCGCCACCAGCGCGATGATGTCTTCAAGGCAGTCCGGCTTCATGCCGATCAGCGCCTTGCGCATGCCGGCCGATTCCACCTGGAAGATGCCGACCGTCTCGCCGCGCGACAGCATGGCGTAGGTCTTCTCGTCGTCGAGCGGCACATGCGCCAGGTCGATCTTTGCCCCCCCGCGGCGGATGTACTTCACCGCCTTTTCCAGGACCGAAAGCGTCTTCAGTCCAAGAAAGTCGAACTTGACCAGTCCCGCCTGCTCGACCCACTTCATGTTGAACTGGGTGACCGGCATGTCGGAGCGCGGGTCGCGGTACATCGGCACCAGCTGCCACAGCGGGCGGTCGCCGATCACGATGCCGGCGGCATGGGTCGAGGCATGGCGGAAAAGCCCCTCGAGCTTCTGCGCGATTTCCAGAAGCGTGCCGACGACGAGCTCCTTCTCGACCTCTTCCGCAAAGCGCGGCTCGGCCTCGATGGCGTCCTTGAGCTTGACGGGATTGGCCGGATTGGCCGGCACCATCTTGCAGAGCCGGTCGACCTGGCCATAGGGCATCTGCAGCACGCGGCCGACGTCGCGCAGCACGGCGCGCGCCTGCAGCGTTCCGAAGGTGATGATCTGCCCGACCTGGTCGCGGCCGTACTTCTCCTGGACGTAGCGGATCACCTCCTCGCGCCGTTCCTGGCAGAAATCGATGTCGAAATCCGGCATCGAGACGCGCTCGGGATTGAGGAAGCGTTCGAACAGCAGCGAGAAGCGAAGCGGGTCGATGTCGGTGATGGTCAGCGCATAGGCGACCAGCGAGCCGGCGCCCGAGCCGCGGCCCGGCCCGACGGGAATGTCGTGCTGCTTGGCCCATTTGATGAAGTCGGCCACGATCAGGAAGTAGCCGGGAAACTTCATCCCGATGATGATGCCGAGCTCATGTTCGAGCCGCTCGCGGTATTCCTCTTCCGTGTGACCACCCGCCAGCCCATAGTCGGCGAGCCGACCGGCAAGGCCCTCGCGCGCCTGCCTGGAAAGCTCCTCCGCCTCCGCCCGCAGCGTCGCTTCCTCGTCATCGGTTTCGCCGCCGGCAAAACGCGGCAAGATCGGGTCCCGCGTGCCGACGAAGAACGAGCAGCGCCGGGCGATCTCGACCGTGTTGTCGACCGCCTCGGGCAGATCCGCAAACAGCGCGACCATCTCGGCCTGGCTCTTGAGATGGTGATCCGGGGTCAGGCGCCGGCGCTCGTCGACAGCGACAACGGAGCCTTCCGCAATCGCCATCAATGCGTCGTGCGCGTCGAAATCCTCGGCCGCCGGGAAGAAGGCTTCATTGGTCGCGACCAACGGCAGGTCATGGCGGTAGGCCAGCTCGATCGTTGCGGCCTCGATCGCCCTGCTGTAGCGGCGGTGACGCTGAAGCTCGACGTAAAGCCGGTCGCCAAAGTGATTCTTCAGCCGCAGCAGCCGGGCCTCGGCGACATCCGGGTGGTCTTCGGCAAATGCCTTGCCGATCGGCCCGCCGGCGCCGCCGGTCAGGCAGATGAGCCCATCGGCCTTGTCGGCCAGCGACGCCTCGGTGACGTGTGGCGGCTCGCCCGGCGGAATGTCGAGATAGGCCTGGCTCACGAGATGGACGAGATTGGCGTAACCCGCCTCCGTAGCGGCGATCAGCACCAGGGGCGCCAGCCCGGCACCCGGCCGCCGGGGACCGCGTCCCCCGCCCGTCAACGTCTCGGAAAGGGCAATGTCGAGCTGGCAGCCGATGATCGGCTGGACGCCGGCCTTGACCGCATATTGCGAGAATTCGAGCGCACCGAAGAGATTGTTGGTGTCGGTGACGGCAATGGCAGGCGCGCCGTCCTTCGTGGCATGGCCCACCACCTTGCCGACGGGCAAGGCACCTTCCAGCAGCGAATAGGCCGAATGCACCCGCAAATGGATGAAGAGCCTGTCGCGCTTGGATGGGCTGGCGGTCATTTGGAGCTTTCGACGGCAAGGGATTCGATGGTGGCGCGATTGTTCGGGATTGCGTCGGGCTTGTCCAGACACGGGCTCGGCCGGTAGTGTCTCATTCTGAAAATTGACGTCCGCTCAGCGTTCCAAAACGCTTTGGTCAATGGACGATCTTTGCGGAATGATGGATTGGGTTGCGAGGCTGGGACCGTTCGGGCCTTGCGAGAAGAGGCGCTAGCGGTGACGGTCGGGAGGCCGGCAGGGGCGATACATAAATGGCACAAACTAAAAATGGCGGCTGTCTCTGTGGTGCCGTCAAGTTCCAGATTTCTGGAGAGTTCGAGACTTTCTTCCTTTGTCACTGTTCGCGTTGCCGTAAAGGCACGGGGTCGGCACATGCGGCGAATTTGTTCTCATCAACTGCGACGATCACTTGGCTGTCCGGGAATGTCAGCATCAAGTCCTATAGAGTTCCAGGAACTCGGCATGAAAAGTGTTTCTGCACCGAATGCGGATCCTCTCTACCGAGCGTTCAAATGCAAGGTGCTTGGTTGGTCGTGCCTGCCGGAAGTCTTGATGACGATGGCGCCTTGGATTTGCGACCCAACGCGCATATCTGCTTTGCGAGCCGGGCGCAGTGGGAGGAGAGATTGGAAGACATCGCCAAAATTGATGGGCTTCCGGGCCAAGCTTGATCAAGCGACTAGATTTCAAACTGAGACACTTCCCGAACGCGGCTTCGATGCAGGCCGCGCCTGTCTCTATGTCGTGACCGATCAGTCGCGCGAGAGGCCGGCCGCAGCGAGTTCGTCGAGATAGGCCTGCCAGCGGGCCTCCTTGTCCTGGCCGAGTTCGTGCAGATAGGACCAGGTGAAGATGCCGGTGTCGTGGCCATCGTCGAAGCGAATGCGGATGGCGTAGTTGCCGGTGGGTTGCAGCGCGGCGATCGCGACATGGCGCTTGCCGGGCACGGTGACGCGCTCCTCGGGGGCATGCCCCTGCACCTCCGCCGAGGGCGACATGACGCGCAGCATCTCGGCTGGCAGGTCGAAGGTTTCGCCGGCCGCGAAGCTGACGGTCAGTGTCCGGCGATCCTTGGAGACGCGCAGTTCCTTGGGTGTGCTCATCATGCTCGCCATGGCTTGGGATTTCCGCCGTTGGTATCCCAGCCGCCGACGGGTGGCAACGGCGCCGCTCCCATGGCCGGTCCTGCGCCGGCCTTCCCCTCAGTCGAGATCGGTCTGGATCCAGCGGGGCGAATGATGGATGTCGATCGTCTGCAGCCGTCCCGGCCCGATATTCTCGAAGCGGTGCGGCACGCCCGCAGGCCCGAGCACCGCTTCCCCGGCTCCTGCCTCGATCACCTCGTCGCCGACAAAAAACCGCGCGCGTCCCTCAACGATGACGAACGTCTCGTCATAGGGGTGGACGTGCAGCCGTGGTCCTTCGCCAGGCGTGTCGTTGCCATAGGCAAGCACGGTCACCGCACCGCCGATGACCTCGCCGGCGAGCGAGCCCCGCCATGCGCCCTCCCTGGTCGGATCGAAGATCATCCCCTTGGCAGCACCTCTTCCATCCGGTCTCGCGGTCGCGGGATCGAAGTCTCTACGTGCCATCGCGCCCGTCTTCTCGAAGCGTGTCGGCGACCAGCGCGTTGGCGTGTCCGTGGCCAAGGCCATGTTCCTGCTTCAGCCAGGCGACCAGTTCCATGTGCCGGGTTGCTGGTGACGCACGGATCAGGCTTTTCCATTCGGCAATCGGACGGCCGTATTTCGCCTCGATCGAGGGGAAATAGGACGCAGGACCCTTGATGCGGTCTGCCATGAACCCTCCAACGCCAACATCAGGCGCCAAAGATGGACCAAGAACGCGATCGGCTGTCAACGCAGGTCAGCCTCGTCTGCTGCCAGGGTTCTGCCACGCGCGACTTCAACCCTTGGAAGGCTCGTTGAGGCGACCCTGCTTCCCCTTTGCTGTTGCCGCGGGGCGGTGCTAGTCTCCAGGCCACTCTTGAAATCGCCGCTTTGCGGACCGAAATCGGGGACGAGGAGCAGCCACAACCCATGACCGCAATGCCCATTCCGACCAGCATGATCGACCCGTTCGGGCGCTCGGTCAGCTATCTGCGCGTGTCGGTCACCGATCGCTGCGACTTCCGCTGCACCTATTGCATGGCCGAGGACATGACCTTCCTGCCCAAGAAGGACCTGCTCAGCCTCGAGGAACTCGACCGGCTGTGCACGGTATTCGTGGAAAAGGGCGTGCGCCGGCTGCGGCTGACGGGCGGCGAGCCGCTGGTGCGCAAGAACATCATGCACCTCATCCGCCAACTCTCGCGCCACCTGGAAACAGGTGCGCTTGAAGAGCTGACGCTGACGACCAACGGCTCGCAGCTGCACCGTTTCGCCGACGAGCTGGCCGATTGCGGCGTCAGGCGCATCAACGTCTCGATGGACACCCTCGACCCCGACAAGTTCCGTGCCATCACGCGCTGGGGCGATCTGGCCCGCGTCATGGCGGGCATCGAGGCCGCCGAGCGTGCCGGGCTGAAGATCAAGATCAATGCCGTGGCGCTGAAGGGCTTCAACGATGCCGAGTTGCCCCGGATGCTCGAATGGGCGCATGGCCGCGGCATGGACCTGACGGTGATCGAGACCATGCCGATGGGCGAGATCGACGCCGACCGCACCGACCAGTATCTGCCGCTCTCCCAGCTTCGCGCCGATCTGGAGCGTCGCTTCACCCTGACCGACATTCCCTACAAGACCGGCGGGCCGGCGCGTTACGTGGACGTCGCCGAGACCGGCGGGCGGCTCGGCTTCATCACGCCGATGACCCACAATTTCTGCGAGAGCTGCAACCGGGTGCGACTCACCTGCACCGGCACGCTCTACATGTGTCTCGGTCAGGACGACGCGGCCGATCTGCGGCATGCGCTGCGCGCCTCGGAAGGCAACGAGCTGCTGTCTTCGGCCATCGACGAGGCGATCGGGCGCAAGCCCAAGGGCCATGACTTCGTCATCGACCGCCGCACCCGGCGCCCCGCCGTCTCGCGCCACATGAGCGTGACGGGCGGATAAAACCCGTATCGGCGGTTGCGCGCCCAACCCTTGCAGGACAAGGCGTCGTGATGCAGCCCGGAGCGGGCTCGCCAGTCTGGCCCAGCGCTCCCCCTTGCGTGTCGATTGATATCTCGGGTGCCGCGCCCTAAACCCGTTACTTCACATGTCAATAATCTCGGAAATCCCTTGCCTCTTTCGCCAAACCTGCGCGGCGCGCTGTTCATGTCCATTTCGATGGCCGGCTATACGCTCAACGACGCGCTGATCAAATTCGTGCTGATGGACATGAACTTCGGCCAGGCGCTGCTGGTGCGCGGCATGGTCGCGACGGTGCTCATCGGCTCGCTCGCTGCGTATCACGGCGCCCTGAAGCTGCCGCGGGAAGCGCTTCATCCCATGGTGGCGCTGCGGGTACTGGCGGAGGCGAGCGCCACGCTCTGCTTCATCACGGCGCTGATGCACCTGCCGCTGGCCAACATTTCCGCCATCATGCAGGCCCTGCCGCTGGCCGTCACGATGGGTGCCGCCCTTTTCCTTGCGGAGCCGGTCGGCTGGCGGCGCTGGGTAGCGATCCTGGTCGGCTTCAGTGGCGTGCTGATCATCGTGCGTCCGGGCTTCGAGGGCTTTACAGCCTTTTCGCTGCTGGCACTCCTGGCTGTCGTCTTCGCAGCGATCCGTGACCTGACCACGCGGCGCATCCCGGAGCGGGTTCCCTCGCTGCTGATCTCGACCACGACGACGATATCGATCACGCTGCTCGGTGCGGTTCTGATCCTGCCACTTGGTGGGTGGACCCCGATGACGATGGAGACGACCGGGCTTTTGACCGGCGCAGCGGTGCTCGTGCTTTTCGGCTACCATTTCATCATCACCGCCATGCGCGTCGGCGAGATCTCCTTCGTGGCCCCGTTCCGCTACACCGCGTTGCTGTGGGCGATGGTTGCCGGCTTCCTGATGTTCTCGGAGGTGCCGGATCTCGCCATGATCGTCGGCGCGCTGGTCATTGTCGGCTCGGGGCTCTACACGCTGTACCGCGAACGCGTGGTCGGCAAACAACGACCGGTGGCAAAGTCCACCGGTCCCGGCATGGCGCCGGACGGAACCTGAACGATGAACATGACCCCCAGACGCCTGACCGCCGCCACCCCGCCGCACATCGTCACACTCGTCATGGCAGCATCGGTGGGCGCGCTGGCGATGAACGTGTTCCTGCCCTCGCTGCCCAGCATCGCGCGCTACTACGAGACCGACTACCGGGTCGTGCAGCTCGCCGTGTCGCTCTATCTGGTGGCAACCGCCCTGCTGCAGCTGGTCATCGGCCCTGCCTCCGACCGCTTCGGCCGGCGCCCGGTCATGCTGTCCTGCTTCGTCATCTTCCTGGTGGGCACGATTGCCGCCATCTACGCGCCGACCATCGAACTCTTTCTCGCCGCCCGCTTCCTGCAGGCCTTCTCGGTGGCGGGGCTCGTGCTCTCGCGGGCCATCGCGCGCGACACGGTCGGGCCCGACCAGGCCGCCAGCAAGATCGGCTACATCACCATGGGCATGGCGCTGACGCCGATGGTCGCGCCGATGATCGGCGGCGTCCTCGACCAGCTCTATGGCTGGCATTCGACCTTCCTGCTGATCTTCGCCTTCGGCGTGGTCAGCTTCATCGTGGTCCTGCTCGACCTCGGCGAGACCAACCCGCAGCGCACGTCCTCGCTCATGGCGCAGGCCAAGGCCTATCCGGAACTGCTCACCTCGCGCCGCTTCTGGGGCTATTCGCTGTCGGCGGCCTTCGCCTCGGGTTCCTTTTTCGCCTTCCTGGGCGGCGGACCTTTCGTGGCTAGCGAAATCCTGGGGCTTCGACCCGCCGAATACGGCCTCTATTTCGGGCTGCTGTCGGGCGGCTACCTGATCGGCAATTTCATCACCGGGCGCTATGCGCGTCATGTCGGCGTCAATCGCATGATGATGCTGGGCGGAGTGTTCTCGACACTATGCCTGATGGGCGGCATCGGCCTGTTCTCGCTTGGCTACACGCATCCGCTGGCGCTTTTCGGCCCGGTCGCGCTGATGGGACTCGGCAACGGCATGACGCTTCCGAGCGCCAATGCCGGCGTCGTCAGCGTGCGGCCGCATCTGGCGGGTAGCGCGTCGGGGCTGGGCGGGGCGCTGCAGATCGGCGGCGGCGCGGGCCTGGCAACGCTCGCGGGCGCACTCCTGACGCGCGAGAGCGGCGCCGATCCGCTTTTGTGGGTGATGGCTATCTCGGCCGCGCTTTCGGTGGTGACGACGCTCTATGTCATGCATGTGGCCCGCAAGCTCGGAGAGGTTTGACCCAGACGCCGTGACGGACAAAGGCGACATCGCGGGACTGATGCTGGCGGGCGGCGCGGGACGGCGCATGGGCGGCGTCAACAAGGCGCTCGTGCCGCTGGCCGGAAGGCCGCTGATTGCCCATGCGGTCCACCGGTTGGCGCCGCAGGTCGCGGCCATCGCCATCAGCGCCAATCGCGATGCCGACCGTCTCGCGGCGTTCAATCTGCCGATCCTGCCCGACCATGACCCGCGCCTGCTCGGTCCCTTGGCCGGCATTCTCGCCGGCCTTCGCTGGGCCAATGGGCAGGGCTATTCCCATCTCGCCACGGCCGCCGCCGACACGCCCTTCCCGCCACTCGATTGGGTAGGACGCCTCACGGAAGGGCTGGCCGAAGGCCAAGCCGGGATCGCGCTGGCAAGCTCGGGCGGGCGTGTCCATCCCGTCTTCGGCCTGTGGCCGGTGGCGCTGTGCGCGGCGCTGGCTGCCCACCTGGACCAGAGCGAAGACCGCAGCGTCATGGCCTTCGCCCGGGCGCAGGGCATGCGCGAGGTCGGATTTCACGTCGAGGGCGGCGACCCGTTCTTCAACGTGAACACGCCGGACGATCTCGACCGGGCCCGCCGCTTGATCGGGGAAACGGACGGATGACACAGCGCATCTTCGGGGTGGCAGGGTGGAAGAATTCCGGCAAGACAACGCTGGTCGAAAAGCTGGTGAGCGAACTGTCAGCGCGCGGTTACCAGGTGGCTACGGTCAAGCACGCCCATCATTCCTTCGACATAGACCATGAGGGGACCGATTCCTTCCGCCACCGGGCGGCGGGTGCACGCGAGGTGGCGATCGTCTCGGGACGGCGCTGGGCGCTGGTGCATGAGATCGGCGAAATGGAGGATGAACCCGGCCTCGCGGACATCCTGGCGCGTCTGTCACCTTCTGACCTGGTGATCGTCGAAGGCTACAAGCGCGACCACCACAAGAAGATCGAGGTTCGCCGCCGCGACGCACGCCACAGGGCACCGCTGGCACCAGGCGATCCAACCATCGTGGCTATCGCCGCCGATCACCCGATCAAAGACGCAGGGCTGCCGGTCTTCGACCTCGATGACGTCGGTGCGATCGCTGATTTCGTGGTGAGCGAATGCGGGCTCGACAGCCCCGTCGACAGCGGGCCGCCGGAGCGTAACACCTAGCGGAAGTCGGCGGCTGTCAGCGTGTAGGAATTGCGGCGACCGTGCGAATAGGCCTCGCGCGCCACATCGAGGATCGATTTGCGCGCGGTGTCGAAAGCCGCGAGAAGCTCGTTCTCGGACAGAACCGCCTTGCCCGCGCGCGCCAGCACCGACGCCTCGACGAGGAACGGGACCTCGAACATGCCGTCATGGCCGGTGAAGCGGACGGCGTTGCGCCGCTCGTCGTAGCTGCGGCTCGAATTGGGGAACTCCAGGGTCATGATCAAAAAAGTCCTTGGTTCAGGATTCAGATGTGCCCCCCGGCATGTAGTGGGATTGTCTCGTCCATCGGCGGGATGAACTGCACGGTGCTCAGTATTCGAGAGCACCGGCAAAAAGTGCGGCGCCGTCGGCATCGGTGATTGTCATCGCGTCGGGCTGCTGCGGCATCTCCAGCCTAAGCGCCAATTGCCGCGCAAGTTCAATGGCGCCTTCGAGATCGGCGGCTTCCGCCGATTCACGACCGACGACGGCATGTGCGTCGTCGGCGTCGCGGGTGCGGTAGAACTCGATCACAATCTTCATCAAGGCCTTCTGCACCCGATGCGCGGGCGCTACCGCTCAGGGCTTGCCCTTCGGGCGTGAGGAACTGGCGTTTTCAGCGGACTTGATCTGGTTGGCGAAAGAGCTCTCGGGGGCAGCTGCACCCTTTTCCTTCTTCGGCTTTCTGATCTCCTTGTTACTTTTTTTCTGTCCCTTGGCCATGGCCAAATGTCCTTTCCATCAGTGAGGAGGCGGATTGCGATGAGTTGACCGGCTCGAGGTCTTCCTGGGTCGTCACCCGTTCGTGGCGCTCTTCCTCGTTGCGGATGCGATATTGGGGCGAGTTGGCCCGCGCCGGCAGTTTGCCGGTGATCAGGTAGATGTCGGTCGGCGTCTTGCCGAAGCCACCCTTGAGCCTGACTCGCTGGCCCACGGCGAAGGCATGCGGAGCATCCTCGCTGGCATGCTGGCGCGGGACACGTTGTTCTGGTGAAGCAGCGGTCATTCTATTTCCTTGTCCTTCTGAAGCGCGGCATCGAGATCCGCGGGGGTGACTGGCACCATCTGTTGTGTGGGTTTCGTGCTTCCCAGGGCCGGCAGGTAGACAAAGGCGCCGATGCGCCGCCAGGCATGGTGGGTAGAGGTCTCGATCAGTTCCTCATCCTGGTCCACCCGGTACTCCCCCGCGGGCTGAGGCGCGTCGAAACCGGGCAACAGGAATGGTGAGGTGAACCGGGCCACCGTCTGTGTGGTGCGAATTGTCATGGTCAACTGCCTCCGCAGGCGCAGCCGAACCGCAACCTGCATTATCTCCATTCTCTCCGGAACGCGTTTGCTGAACGCCAGTGCCTCAACGGTAGCAGCCGCACCAAAACCGGTACCGTGCTTCACAATCGAGAATTCCAGGGTGAATGGCAGGCCGAAAATTCCGACATTGCAGGTGCCAGATCGACCAAATCATCTTATCTCATAGATACGGCGATATGCCCTCTTGGGCAAGATGCCCTTCCGGTTTTATTTGCCGATCTCACCAGAGAAATCTTGGGGGAAAAGGAATTTCTGAAAACCGCTTCATGATCTATCAAAATACTCCTTGCCCAACAATTTGGTCAATCGCAGGTTTTATTTCCTGAAATATTCGATTATCCGACAGCGGTCGCTGCACGTCCTATCATTCGCTTGCCAAAGTCGCTATATGAATCAGGCGGTCGCATGATGCGCCCTGCACCGAAAGCATCATCATGAAATCCCGCCCCCTTCCAGAACGTGTCGGCCTTCGACATGGGCAGGATGAGGTTGCGGGCGGTCCTGCGAGTTGCCGCCGCGCCTGCCGCCGGAAGATTTCTCAAGCAGGCCAAACAGTTCACCTGACCAAGGAGCACGACCGATGATCACCTTTACGAAAAAGGCCGCCCCGCAGACCGCGCCCGACAATGGGCAGGAGAATCGCTTCGAGCAGATCCGCAAGACGGCAAAGGAGAAGCATCTGACTTCCGACGCCGACGCGGCGCGCCGACGCGTCAGCAAGACGGCCGAAGAAGACAGGCTGGTCTGATCTTCAAGGGCGCATCACCGGCAAGAGACGAAACTCAATGCGATACATCGACTGGTTTCGATCTGACCCCTCGATCTGGCTGCTGTTCTTGATGGTGGGCGGAATCGGTGCCGCCATTCTCTACGTGGTGCTGAGCAGCATCACTTTCTGATTGCCGCGAGTGCGAATGATCCCCTTCGGATCCAGAGCGCGGGTAGGTCAAGCTCTCTTGCCATGGGAGAATCGGGCGGAATATCGGGCGCCGTTCAGGGCCTTTGACACTGCCGGGTTGCAGCCCGCCTTCACATGGGCAGAATGGGGCGGAAGCGCGCCGATGACAGGGCGCCGCTCGACTTCAGCGACAGGGAGAGAGTTTCATGGCGAAAGTGGCGTTTCTGGGCCTGGGGGTGATGGGCTATCCGATGGCCGGTCATCTGAAGAACAAGGGCGGCCACGAGGTCACCGTTTACAATCGCACCACCGCCAAGGCGGAGAAGTGGGCCGCTGAACATGGCGGCAACTTCGCCACCACGCCGGCGGAGGCGACCGCGGACAAGGATTTCGTCTTTGCCTGCGTGGGCAATGACGACGATCTGCGCGCCGTGACCCTCGGCCCGGACGGAGCGTTCTCGACCATGAAGAAGGGGGCCGTGTTCGTCGACAACACGACTGCTTCGGCCGAGGTCGCGCGCGAGCTCGATGCCGCGGCGACGGCCGGCGGCTTTGGCTTCATCGACGCGCCAGTCTCGGGCGGCCAGGCGGGTGCGGAAAACGGCCAGCTGACGGTGATGTGCGGCGGCGACCAGGCAACCTTCGACGCGGCCAGGCCTGTCATCGATTCCTATGCGCGGATGGTGGGACTGATGGGTCCGGCCGGCGCTGGCCAGTTGACCAAGATGGTCAACCAGATCTGCATTGCCGGGCTGCTGCAGGGTCTGTCGGAAGGCATTCACTTCGGCAAGAAGGCGGGTCTCGACATCCAAAAGGTGATCGACGTCATCTCCAAGGGCGCGGCCGGCTCGTGGCAGATGGAGAACCGATTCAAGACCATGAATGACGGCAAGTACGATTTCGGCTTCGCGGTCGACTGGATGCGCAAGGATCTGGGCATCTGCCTGGAAGAAGCCGACAACAACGGCGCCAAGCTGCCGGTCGTGGCCCTGGTCGACCAGTTCTACAAGGAAGTGCAGGAAATGGGCGGCAAGCGCTGGGATACCTCCTCGCTGCTGGCACGGCTGGAGCGCTGATCCCATGGTCGCGCTCGGTCCGTCATCGAGTGCGGCCGAGATCGTCGACATGCTGCGCGCCGCGGGCTCTGAGGAGAACCGGGCCGGCATGGCGCGTTTCGGCATCAAGGCCGACAGAGCCTTCGGCGTATCGCAGGCCGCATTGCGGAGGCTTTCCAAGCGCCTGAAGAAGGATCATGACAGGGCGATTCAGCTGTGGGAGACGGGCTGGCGCGAAGCGCGCATTGTCGCGGCCCTGACGGCGGAGCCAGCAAAGCTGACCCGCCAACAGGCGCGCCGCTGGGCCTCCGATTTCGATTCCTGGGACGTGGTCGACACGGTGGGCGACGTCTTCGTCGACACGCCTTACTGGCTTGAACTGATCGAGGAATTCGCCGCGGACGAACGCGAGTTCGTGCGCCGCGCTGCCTTTACCATGATGGCCTGGGCCAACGTGCCGCGGAAGAAGGTGCCGCAGGAGGTGCTGGCGACCTTTTTTCCGCTGATCGAGCGCCACGCCACCGATCCGCGCAATTTCGTGAAGAAGGCGGTCAACTGGGCGCTGCGCCAGACCGGCAAGAACTCATCCCGTCTGCACGGCCCTGCCCTGGCGCTGGCCGAGCGGCTGGCGGCGAGCGAGGACAGGACGGCGCGCTGGATCGGCAAGGACGCGGCGCGCGAACTCTCGGCCGACAAGACGCTCGCCATGGTGGCAAAGCGCGACGAGATGGCGGCGCGCCGACCGAAGCGCTCCAAGCGCTAGTCAACCCGCCTTGTCGTCCGAACCCTTGTCGAGCACCAGGTAGTCGAGCGGCATCTCCGTCGTATACTTGATCTGCTCCATGGCAAAGGAGGAGGAGACGTCGCGGATCTCGATCTTGGCGATCAGCCGCTTGTAGAACGCGTCATAGGCGGCGATGTCGGGCACCACGACGCGCAGCAGATAGTCGATGTCGCCGCTCATGCGGTAAAACTCGACCACCTCGGGGAATTCCTGCACCACCTCGGAGAAGCGACGCAGCCATTCGTGGCTGTGAGAATTGGTGCGGATCGACACAAAGACGGTGACGCGGGCGTTGATCTTGACCGGATCAAGCAGCGCCACGCGCTTGCGGATGACGCCTTCTTCTTCCAGCTTCTGGATGCGGCGCCAGCAGGGCGTCGTGGACAGCCCGACTTTCTTGGCCACATCGGCCACGGCGAGCGTGGAGTTCTCCTGCAGCAGACGCAGGATTTTCCTGTCGAGACGGTCCATGATAATTCCTTGGGCGCAAATATCACCCATTATCGCGACAAACTCGGCGCCCGACAAGAAAATCATTCTCGCGCCAGGTCGATCAGGCGAGCGATTGTTTCGTCATGAGCGCTCAGAGCAGCGCGGAGATTTCCCGACGCAGGACCGGCAGCAATTCTGCGGCAAACCAGGGATGGCGCTTCAGCCATCCGGTGTTGCGCCAGGAGGGGTGCGGCAGCGGGAAGATCTTTGGGCGCACCGGCCGCTCGACGATCGCCCGCCAGCCGGTCACCGTGTCGGTGAGGTTCTTGCCGCAATCGGCGCCGAGGTGCCAGCGCTGGGCATGGAAGCCGATGGCGAGCACCAGCTCGATCTGCGGCATCTCGGCCATCAGCAGCGCGCGCCAGGCCGGCGCGCATTCGCGCCGCGGCGGCAGGTCCCCGCCCTTGGCGTCGAGTCCCGGAAAGCAGAAGCCCATGGCGGCAATGGCGAAGCGGTCGGGGTCGTAGAATTCTTGCCGACTCACGCCCAGCCAGCCGCGCAGCCGGTCGCCGGAGGGATCGGTGAAGGACAGCCCGGACGCGTGCACGCGCGTGCCGGGGGCCTGGCCGGCAATCAGGATCCTGGCGGTCGAGGACGGCGAAAGCACCGGCCGCGGCTCATGCGGGAGTGGCCGGCCCAACGGCCGGTCGCGACAGATGCGGCAGGCCCGGATGGTCGCGGCCAGCCCTGCGAGCCCGTCCTCCATCCGCAGCTCAGGCCCCGGCGCTCGGCCGCGCCTTCAGCGCCGCATGCCAGCGCCGCACATGGGACAAGTCCTCTGGAACGTCGATGCGCGCGGGCTTCATGAAGTCGATCGCGATCATGCCGGTGATGTCGGCGATGGAATAGGCCTCGCCGGCGGCATATTCATTGTCCCCGAGATGGCTGTCGAGAAGGCCCAGGAACGCCACCGCCTTCGGCTTGTTCGCCTCGCCCCATTCGGCGATCTGCGGCACTTCCCATTCCTTCATCGCCGGGTGAATGTGGCGGAAGGCGTTGGCAACCGGCATCATCAGGTTGAGCTCCATGCGGCGCTGCCACATCTCGACCACAGCCTTGCCGAGCGGACCGGTGCCGAAGAGGGCCGGCTCTGGATGAAGCTCCTCGAAATAGCGGCAGATGGCGACCGATTCGGTCAGCACGGTGCCGTCATCCAGTTCCAGCACCGGGAGCCTCTGCAAGGGGTTGCGTGCGGTCAGCTCGTCCGATTTGTGACCCAACGCCCCCATGTCGATCTCGACCAGCGGCACCTCGATGCCCTTCTCGGCCAGGAAGACCCGGACCCGCCGTGGATTGGGCGCGCGCCCGCCATCATAAAGTTTCATGCCGCTCCTCCTCCCGTGAACTCTTCATCAAAGCTGCCTATCCCACTGGCGACTCGAAGACAAATCCGCCTGCCGGCCACCTCCCAACCTGCGGGCGGAAGGGTCTCTTAATCATTCATCGCTAGCGTCGGACGCAAGAGCAAGCTGCCGACATTCGCGAAAGTTCCATGGCGCCCACAGCCTCGGCCACGGCCGACAAAAACATCGTCGACCGCACCAAGCCGCATCGCAACAGCGACGTGGCCCGTGCCGTACGGCGCACGCGCGACCGGCTCTCGCAGCGCGCTGGCAATCCCGATTACGATCGCGAAATGCTGTCGATGCATGGCCGCGCGGTGCTCAACACGGCGCTCGCCATCCCGGTTCTGGTGCTCATCATCGCGGCAACGGGCATGTTTGCCGGCATCGGGCCGAGCATCCTGGTCTGGGCGCTGATCACGGTCACCTGCTATGCGGGCCTGGCTCTGATGGCACGGCGCATCGACCGCACCGACCCGGCCGACATCAATCCGGGGCCGGCGCATCGCTGGCTTTTGCTCGGCCATGTCGTAAGTGGAATCGGCTGGGCCTATTTCGCCGCGCTCGAATGCCAGGCCAGCTGCCAGATCGAACAGTTTCCGGTGCTGCAGGGCGCGATCCTTCTGCTCGCCATGGCGGCGACCGCGATCATCGCCTCGGCGCTGCGCGGTGCGCTGACCGCCACCTTCGCCCTGCCGCTTCTGACCTATGCCGGCATGGCGGTGCGCGACTTCGATCTCGCCAATGCGATCATGGTGGCGCTGCTGTTTGTTGCCCTGCCCTTCTTCACCTTCGTGGCCGGCCATCTGCACCGCTCGTCGGTGATGCTGCTCTCCTTCCGCTCGGAGAAGGACGGGCTGATTGCCGAACTGGAGACGGCCAAGTCGGTCTCCGACGAGGCGCGCCGGCGCGCCGAGGAAGCGAACCTCGCCAAGTCGCGCTTCCTGGCCACGATGAGCCACGAGCTGCGCACGCCACTCAACGCCATTCTCGGCTTCTCCGAAGTGATGAAGAACGAGGTGCTGGGCTCGATGGGCAACGAGACCTATCGCGACTATGCCGGCGACATCAACGCGTCGGGCCAGCATTTGCTGCACCTCATCAACGAGATCCTCGACCTGTCCCGCATCGAGGCCGGGCGCTACCAGCTGCAGGAAGAGCCGGTCTATCTCGAGAACGTCGCCGAGGAGTGCTGCCACCTGATGGAGCTCAAGGCGCGCAACAAGGACATTCGCCTCGTTCCCCAGTTCGAGCCCGCCTTGCCGCGCATGCTGGCCGACGAAAGGTCGCTGCGCCAGATCACGCTCAACCTCCTGTCCAACGCCATCAAGTTCGCGCCGAGCGGCAGCGAAGTGCGCATCCGCGTCGGCTGGACGGCCGGCGGCGGCCAGTACATCTCGGTCAAGGACAATGGGCCGGGCATCCCCGAGGACGAGCTGGAAATCGTGCTGTCGGCCTTCGGCCAGGGCTCGATCGCCATCAAGAGCGCCGAGCAGGGCACGGGTCTCGGCCTGCCCATCGTGCAGGGCCTCGTCAACCTGCATGGCGGCGAGTTCCAGCTGCATTCGCGCCTGCGCGAGGGCACGGAAGCGATCGCCATCCTGCCGGCACACCGCGTCATGGAAGAGCTGCCGGCCTGGCCGACCGTCGAAAAGATCGCGGCTTCCGGCGGCCGCCGCTAGGCGCCGGGCCGCGGTACCGTCTGATCCAGGAGCAGGCAGGCGTCGCGAATAGAGCCGGCGGCCATCGCGCCCGCGGTGCCATCCCCCGACCCCAGTCCGAGATCCAGCACCCTGTCGATGCCGAGGTGAGCGGCAATCTTCGCCTGGACCGCGCCGCTGGCATCGGCAAGGAGACAATGGTCGACGGTGCCGGGCGACACCGCATGCAGGATCACGGCAGCGCTGAGCGCGGTCATCCCGTCGAGCACCACCGGCACCTTTTCCGTGCGCGCCGCCAGTATCGCGCCAGCAATGGCAGCCATCTCGCGCCCGCCCAGCCGGCGCAAGGCCTCCAGCGGATCGCGCAGCGCCGTGCCGTGAAGCGACAACGCCTTTTCCGCCGCTGCGGAACGGCGGTCCTTCAACTGCGCTTCATCCCCGTCCAGCCACTCGCCCGGCGTTCCGCCGACAAGCGTCGAAAGCACCGCCGCCGCAGCCACCTCGCCGCCCTCGCCCAGACCGCCGAGGCACATCAAATCGGCACCACCGGCAACGGCCTCCATGCCGAAGGCGATGGTCGCCGCACAGCCGCGCTCGTCGAGCGCGGGCTCGGCCGTGATGTCGGCCACGGGCAGATCGAGCGCCAGGTCGAAGATCTTGAGGCCGAAATCATGCGTGCCGCAGATCTGGCTGACCGGCGCCCCGCCGGCTGCCGCATGTTCGACAAAGCGCTGCTCGAAGCCCGTCGCACGGGCAGAGATGCCCTGCCCCGCCACGCCATGCGTGCCGATGAAGAGCGCCACCACGGTGCGGATCGGTCGCGGCGGAAAACGGCCGCTCCATGCCGACACCCATTCGCCGAGCCGCCCTGCCCGCGCTATGTCGAAGCCGGATGCTGCCAGGGCCTCGGCCTTTTGCCGCGCCGAGCTGGCAGCGGTCGCATCAGCGCCGGGCAGACGCTTCAGAAGGGAACGCACATCGTCGAGCGGCAGGCCTGTAACCATGTTCATCTCCGTGGATCGCCGTCGCTCTAGCGCTCCGGGGACGCAAGCACAACAGCCGGAGTCGCGCTGGCGGTTGCCGGGTTGCAATGGGAATGGCAAAGACCCATCTGCCTTTTCAGACCACAGGGCCACACATGACCGCCATCGAATCTCCTTGCACCCTGGTCTGTTCGATCGACATGGCCTCCGGCTTCTGTTTCGGCTGCGGCCGTACGGGCGGCGAGATCGCCGGTTGGATCGCCATGTCGCCCTCAGACCGGCGGCGGGTCATGGATGAATTGCCGGCCCGGCTCGAGACGATCGAGCGCAAGCCGCGGCGCGAGACGCGAAGGGCCCGCATGGCGCGGGAAGCGAAACCGGATCAATGAACAGGCTTTTCTGGATCATCATGGCGATACTCGGCGGCGGGCTGATCCTGCTTGTCGCCAATCACGATTCGGGAACCGTCGCCGGCATCGCCACCGACGATTTCGGGCGCATGGTCTATCTGGGCGCGCTTGTCGTGGTGTTCGCCGTCGCGATCTTCGGGTCGGGCGTGGGCTTTGGCCGGGCGGTGCGCGGCATGGCGGTCTGGGCGGCGATCGTGCTGGTGCTGATGGGCGGCTACCAGTACCGCTACGAATTGCAGGACATCGCCAGCCGCATGACGGCCGGGCTCATCCCGGGCAGCCCGATTTCCATGCGCGACGATCAGGGCCGCGCCGCGGTAATGCTGGAACGCATGTCGAACGGCCACTTCGAGGTACGGGCGGAAATCAACGGCACGCCGGTGACGTTGCTTGTCGACACCGGCGCCACCAACACCGTGTTGAGCGCGGCCGACGCGGGGCGCGCCGGCATCGATCCCGCGACGCTCGACTACAATGTCGCGGTGATGACCGCCAATGGCGAGGCGCGCGCGGCGCGGGTGACGGCAAACGAAATCCGCGTCGGCGACATCGCGCGGAACAATCTGTCGACGCTGGTCGCCGAACCCGGCCGGCTCGACCGCAGCCTGCTCGGCATGAACTTCATCAGCACGCTGTCGGGCTTCGACATGCGCGGCGAGCGGTTGATCCTGCGCGATTGAGCCGGCCTAGACGGTCTCGATCAGTTCGACTTCATGTTCCTGGCAGATGCGCCTGATCTCGCGGCTCGGGCAACGGTCCGTCACGAAGGTGTGGACCTGCGACAGATGGCCGATGCGCACGGGCGCGGTTCGCTCCAGCTTGGTCGAGTCAGCCACGAGAATGACCTTTCGCGCATTGGCGATGATGGCCTGGGCGACCTTGACTTCACGGAAGTCGAAATCGAGCAGCGCGCCGTCATCGTCGATGGCCGATACGCCGATCACCGCAAAATCCACCTTGAACTGCCGGATGAAATCGACCGCCGCCTCGCCCACGATGCCGCCATCCGTGCCGCGCACGACCCCGCCGGCGATGACCACCTCAATCGAGGGATAGACGCGCAGCCGGTTGGCGACGTTGATGTTGTTGGTGATGACCATCAGCCCGTCATGGTCGAGCAGCGCCTCACCCACCGCCTCCGTCGTCGTGCCGATGTTGATGAAAAGCGAAGCGCCGTCGGGAATGATAAGCGCGGCGGCCTTGCCGATGGCCGATTTTTCATCGGCGGCGATCTTGCGCCGGGCTTCGTATTCCACATTCTCGATGCCCGAGGGAAACAGCGCCCCGCCATGGATGCGGGTCAGATGGCGCTGGTTGCACAGATCGTTGAGGTCCTTGCGGATCGTCTGCGGCGAGACACCGAAATGTCCCGCGAGATCCTCGACGGTCACGCGGCCGTTTTCCTTCGCCATCGCGACGATGTCGGCATGGCGCGGCGACAAAAACATGGTTTTCCCTTCCCCTCCGACTTGCCGCAGAAGCATGTACATGGAAAGGCGAGTCGCGAAAAGCCGCCGCCAACCCATTCCACGCCGCCGAAAAGGTTTCGTTTCGTGTTCGTTTCCTTTCATTATGGCATATTTTCTCTTTCGTTAATCCCCGTCATGAGGTAATGAAGGGTCCTGATCAGGATCCAGCCATGCACGACATCTTCATCATCGGCGGCGGCATCAATGGCTGCGGCATCGCGCGCGATGCGGCAGGCCGGGGCCATTCCGTCTTTCTTGCGGAGATGAACGATCTGGCCAACGGCACCTCGTCGGGCTCGACCAAGCTGATCCATGGCGGGCTGCGCTATCTCGAGCACTATGAGTTTCGCCTGGTGCGCGAGGCACTGATGGAGCGCGAGCGCCTGTGGCACAGCGCGCCTCACATCATCTGGCCGCTCCGCCTGATCCTGCCGCACCACAAGGGGCTCAGGCCGGCATGGCTGCTGCGGCTCGGGTTGTTCCTCTACGACCACATTGGCGGCCGCATATTGCTGCCGACCACGCGCTCGATCGACCTGCGCTCCGACCCTGCGGGACGGGCCCTCAAGCCCGGCTTCGAGCGGGCCTTCGAGTTTTCCGACTGCTGGGTGGACGATGCCCGGCTGGTGGTCCTCAATGCGCGCGACGCGGCCGACAAGGGCGCGGAAATCCGCACCCGCACCAAGGCCGTGGCCGCCCGCCGCGAGGGCGATCACTGGGTTGTCGAGATCGAGGACCTGACCACCGGCGCCCGCGAGGAAATCCACGCCCGCATGCTGATCAACGCGGCCGGCCCGTGGATCGACCGCGTGCTCGGGCAGACAATTGGGCGCAACGATGCCCACAATGTCCGCCTGGTGAAAGGCAGCCACATCGTCATTCGCCGCAAGTTCGAAGACCCGCGCTCTTTCTTCTTCCAGAATTCCGATGGACGCATCTTCTTCGCCATCCCCTATGAGGACGACTTCACGCTGATCGGCACCACCGACGAGGATTTCCCGGGCGACCCCGCCAATGCGGCCATTTCCGATTCGGAGATCGACTATCTCTGCGCGTCGGCCAGCGAATATTTCGCCGAGCCGGTACGCCGCGACGACATCGTGTGGACCTATGCCGGCGTGCGGCCGCTCTTCGACGATGGCGCGGACGCCGCCCAGGAAGCCACGCGCGATTATGTACTGAAGGTGGAGAAGAAGAGCGGCGCGCCGCTGATGAACATCTTCGGCGGCAAGATCACCACCTACCGCCGGCTGGCCGAGGCCGCGCTGGAGAAGATCGAAAAGCAGATCGGCGCCAAGGGCAAACCCTGGACGGCGAAGTCCGTGCTCCCCGGCGGCGATTTCGGCGTCGATGAGGTCGAGGCAAGAATCGAGGCGCTCTGCACGCAATTCCCGTTCCTGGCGCGTGCGCATGCCCGCCGGCTGATCCGGCTTTACGGCACGCGCGCCAGGACGCTGCTCGGCGACGCCCGCTCGGCGCGCGATCTCGGGCGCCATTTCGGCGCCGATCTCTATGCGGCCGAAGTCGACTATTTGATGCGCCTCGAATGGGCGCAGGACGCGCAGGACATCCTGTGGCGGCGCACCAAGCTCGGCCTGCGCCTCGACGCCAAACAGGCGGCGGCGCTCGACGCCTATGTGAGCGAGGTCATGGCGGCGTCCGACGCGCCGGCTGGCTCTGGCAAGGACCGGGTGTGACGGCTTAGGCTGGCGCAACGACGATTCCCCAGGGAGGAACGCATGAGCGGCTACATTCTGGCCATCGACCAGGGCACCACGTCCAGCCGGGCGATCATCTTCGACAAGACGCTGCGGATCGTTGCGGTCGGCCAGAAGGAGTTTCCCCAGCATTACCCGGCATCGGGCTGGGTGGAGCACGATCCCGAAGATATCTGGAAGAGTGTCGTGTCGACCGTGCGCGCGGCGTTGCGCAAGGCGAAGCTCGAAGCTGGCGACATCGCCGCCATCGGCATCACCAACCAGCGCGAGACGGCCCTCATCTGGGAAAAAGACACCGGCAAGCCGATCCACAACGCCATCGTCTGGCAGGACCGGCGCACCGCACCCATGTGCGAAAAGCTGAAGAAGGCCGGCCACGAGGCGATCTTCACCAGGGCCACGGGGCTGCTGCTCGACCCCTATTTCTCGGGCACGAAATTCGCCTGGATGCTGGACAAGGTGAAGGGCGCGCGGGGGCGCGCCGAAAAGGGCGAATTGCTGGCCGGCACGGTCGACAGTTTTCTGATCTGGCGCCTGACGGGCGGCCGCCAACACGTGACCGATGCCACCAACGCCTCGCGCACCCTGCTCTTCGACATATCGGCCAATCGCTGGGATCGAAAACTCCTCGACATCCTCGACATTCCCGAAGTCATGCTGCCGCAGGTGAAGGACTGCGCCGACGATTTCGGCGTGACCGAGAAGAAGCTCTTCGGCGCCGAGATCCCGATCCTGGGCGTCGCGGGCGACCAGCAAGCGGCGACGATCGGGCAGGCCTGTTTTGAGCCGGGCATGATGAAGTCGACCTACGGGACCGGCTGCTTTGCCGTCCTCAACACGGGCGACAAGCTGGTGCGGTCGAAGAATCGCCTCCTGTCGACCATCGCCTACCGGCTGGACGGCAAGACCACCTATGCGCTCGAGGGCTCGATCTTCGTGGCGGGCGCCGCCGTCCAGTGGCTGCGCGACGGCATCAAGGTGATCGGCAAGGCGGCCGAAAGCGGCGAACTGGCCGCCCGCGCCGACGACACACAGGATGTCTATCTGGTGCCGGCCTTCACAGGGCTCGGCGCGCCGCATTGGGATGCGGAAGCACGCGGGGCGATCTTCGGGCTGACCCGCAATACCGGACCTGCGGAATTTGCGCGGGCAGCCCTGGAATCGGTCGCCTTCCAGACACGCGATCTTCTCGATGCCATGCGCAAGGACTGGAAGGGCGGCGAGGCAGGCACGGTCCTGCGGGTCGATGGCGGCATGGTGGCGTCCGACTGGACGATGCAGCGGCTGGCCGACTATCTGGAGGCGCCGGTCGATCGGCCGACCATCCTTGAGACGACCGCGCTGGGCGCGGCATGGCTAGCCGGCTCGAAGGCCGGCGTCTGGCCGAACATGAAGGCTTTCGCCAGATCGTGGAAGCTGGAACGCCGTTTCGAACCCGATATGGATTCAGCCACCCGCAAACGCAAGATCGCCGGATGGCAGGATGCCGTCCGGCGAACGCTTGTCGCTTGAGTCGGTACGCGCCTAGCGGCGCATCAGCAATGCGATCAACAGGCCGATCACGGCAACGCCGACCACGGCGGTGGCGGCGGTCGTACCCGGATTGTCATGCATGGCCTGGTTTGCGTAGCGCGCCTGGCGGCGAACCTGCTTGCGCGACGGCAGCTGGTTCATGATGCCGGACCACAGATCCTCGATGAGGTCGCCGGCACCATCACGGGCATCGACGTAACGATCGGCAGAGCGCGAGGCGACGGATTTGCGCAGCGAATTCAATTCGCTGCCGAGGTCCGCAATCTGGGCCTGCAACTCGTCGCGCAGGTCTTCGTAGCTCGAAATTGAACGCCTCATGATGTACCCCTGTCTGAATTCTTCAAGCATGGGAAACGGGACTGCACCGGTACGGTTCCATGAAACGCTCAAAAAAGCGGGAGCTGGCCGTTGCGATCCGCCGGGTCGGGGTCGGGCTTGGCGGGGACCTCCTCCACCACCGGCTCGAGAATGTCGGGGCCGGCATTGGCAACCTTGTTGACCTTGTCCGAAATGGGGATCGCCTCCATCAGCTCTTCCGGGGCGGGCCGCATCAGATCGGCGACGTCGGCCGGCTCGCTGGAGACGCAGTCGAGCCAGCGCGTGAACTGGTCGGGATGAATGATCACCGGCATCCGGTCGTGGATGTGTCCGATCGTCCTGTTGGCGCCGGTCGTCAGGATGGCGGCGGTGTCGATCTCCGAGCCGCCCGGCTCGGTCCACGTCTCCATGAGGCCGCCAAAGGCGACGACGCCCCCGTCCCTGGGCCTGATCCAGAAGGCCTGCGACTTGCGGCCCTCCTGGCGCCGCCACTCGAAAAATCCGGAAGCCGGGATGAGCACCCTCCGGTGGCGCATGGCGGCACGAAACGAGGCCTTGGTTGCCGCCGTCTCCGAACGCGCGTTGATGAGCAGCGGAAATTCCTTCGGATCCTTGACCCAGCCGGGCAAAAAACCCCATCGCGCCAGCATGGCGCGGCGCGCCGGGCTGTTCGACCCGGGCGCGGCCATCGGCCCGGACGTCACCAGAAGGATCGGCTGGGTCGGGGCAATGTTGTACCGCGGCGGCGGCGGCTCTTCGAGATGATCGATCCCGAAGAGCGCCTCGACCTCCTGCGGCGTACTGGTCAGGACAAAACGGCCACACATGGCCGTCAGACCTATCCCCGCACGCCGGTTTCGTAAATGTAGAAATCATAGTCCCGCTCGGCATCGCGCAGCCGGAACTCCGCGCTGCGGAGCGCGTCGCGCTTGACGGAGATCTCGGTCTGCAGCCGCCGCGCCACGTCGCGATCCTCGGTCTCGCGCAGATTGCGCAGGAGATCGTCGAGTTCCCGGTCGAGGCGTTCGACCGAGCTGCGCGCATCATGGACGGCCTTGGCCACTCGGTAGGCGTCCTCGAAACCGGCACGGACATCCGCAGGGCACGAATTGGCGTAGGAACGGCCGGCGCGGCCTTCATTGAGCCCGTTCTCCGGGGTGCAGAACTGACGGATGCCGCTCTCCCAGCCCTCGCGCCACTCCGTTGCATTCACGGTGATGTCGTAGCGCTGGCAAGCCTGGCGATGCAGATCGACATGCGAGGCGTTGCGGCCGGCCTGGCCGTCATCGTAGCCCAGCTGCTCCCAGTTCACCTCACGGCACTGGTCCTCATTCAGCGTCGCGCAGGACCCCAGGGCGATCAGCGCCGCCCCCAGCACACCCGCGCGGAGCATATGATCCAAGACACCAGCCATCATTTCCCCCTCGTGGAACCCCTGACAAGACGTTAATCAGGGTTGCAAAGGGAAGCGGCGGATGCAACCCGTTTTACGCTACGTCATGCAATTTTTGAGCATTTGCCGCAGGTCTGCTGAATGAACAAGAAGCCACCCATCAAAGCCGTGTCGGTCGCGCTCTACGTTGGCGATGCCTTCCTGCTCGTGATGCGCGCGCGGCAGCCAGCCCAGGGTCTGTACGCCTTTCCAGGCGGTCGCGTGGAAGCCGGCGAATCGGCCGAAGCCGCGGCGATCCGCGAGATACGCGAGGAAACCGGCCTGGTGATCACCCCGCCGACGCCTTTCGAGGACATCGTGATTGCGGGTGATGACGTTGATTTCGCATTGTCCGTGTTCCTGGCGCATTCAGCCAGTGGCACGCTTCAGGCGGGAGACGATGCGGCCGAGGCCGGCTGGTTCACGCTGGCCGAAATGGCCGGGCTCCCGATCACCGAATCGACGCTCGCCATCGCGCGCAGGATCGCCGCCGAGCACGGGGAGCCGACATGAAGCGGGTCTTGCTTGCGCCCGAATTGTCGGTAAACCAAAGGCCATGAGATCGATCCCTGTCCTGGCCACCCTCGCGGTTGCGTTTCTGCTCTTGGTGGGGCCAGCGCCCGCCCGGGCAGCAGAGGCGGCCTATGAGCCGCAGTTGATGCGGCTTGCGGAGATCCTGGGCTCGCTCCACTTCCTGCGCAATCTGTGCGGCGAGGAAGGCGACGACTGGCGGCTGCAGATGGAAGGCCTGCTGCAATCGGAGAACCCCGAGCCGATGCGGCGCGCGCGCATGGTGGCGCGGTTCAACCATGGCTACGCCTCGTTCGAAGCCAACTACACGGTCTGCACGGCGGCGGCGGCCGAGGCCGTTCGGCGCTACATGCGCGAGGGAGAGGAACTGACGCGCGACGTGGTGGGACGGTTCGGCAATTAACGATGCGTTTACTTTTGCGCCCAAGGCAGCGTGCATCTATGTGTCACTGTGCTAAAAGGCGTTAAAGCGACCTTAAGAATTTGACTAAACTCGTCGGTATTGCGGCGGGAGACGGGTAGAAAGAATGGAACAGGCAACGGTCGATATCGACGCGATGATCCGCGAGGAAAAGCGGCTGGAGGCTGCCGAGAATCACGGCGAGGCCTGGGCCGACGCCATGTCGGCGGGAATCGAGCCGGAGATCATCGCCGAAGCAGCCCTGACCACGGCTGTCGCCGAACTCGTCAAGAGCGCGGGCGAAGACAGTGCGGTAGCGCTTCTTGAGCGAATCCGCGACCGCACCCTGGCGGGCGAGTTTCACCCCGAACGCCGCGTCCACTGAAACATCAGGGAGTGGGGCAATGACCGGCCTTCTTGCGGCGGTCACGCCAACAATCGACACGCACCGGCCCCGGCGCGTGCGCGCCTGGATCGCCGCGCTCATCCTGGCTCTCCCCCTCAGCGGCTCGGCCTGGGCGCTGTCCGAATTCACTCATGAACATGTCGAGCCGACGCCCGATCCGGGCGAGGTGATCGAGCGCGAGCCCCTGCCCCCGCCGCCCGATTTCACGGTTCCGCTGCCCGATCCCATCCGGCCTCTCTTCGACGCCGAAAATCTTCGTCTCAACGACGTGATGACCGACGGCCTGCCCCCGCCGGAGGTGCTCTATGACCTCGAATTGCTGCCGGCCCCCGTGCGCGAAACGCGCGAGAGGCTGATGGAGGCGGCACGGTCGGGCGACATCGAGGCACTGCGGCCGCTGATCGGCGATGGCCGCGACGCCACGCAGCTCTCTCTCGGACCACCGGCCGAGGACGCCATCGCCTATCTGCGGTCGATCTCGGGCGATTCGCATGGGCACGAGATCCTGGCCATTCTCTATGAGGTGCTGTCGGCCGGCTTTGTCCATCTGCAGAATGGCGGCGAGGAAGAGATGTATGTCTGGCCCTTTTTCTACGTCATGCCGCTCGATGAACTGGATGCGCGCCAGCGGGTGGAGCTTTTCAAGCTGGTGACGGCGGGCGACTACGAAGACATGCGCGACTATGGCGGCTATCTCTTCTACCGCACGGGCATCCTGCCGGACGGCCGCTGGGCGTATTTCATCGCGGGTCACTGAGACTGCAAAGGCACTTGTCCGCAAGGCCCCGCCCGCCTAGATGCGGGCCTTCGAGAAGGGACTTCCACCGCCATGCCCGTCATCCATCTTGCCGACCGCGCCTTGCTCCAGGTCTCAGGCCCGGAGGCCGAACATTTCCTGCAGAACCTCATCACCACCGACCTTGCCGGCATGGGCACCGACCAGTGGAAGCCCGGCGCGCTTTTGACGCCGCAGGGCAAGATCATGTTCGATTTCCTGATCGCCCGCGAGGGAGCCGAGACGTTCCTGATCGACGTCCGAGCCGACATCGTGGCCGATCTGCAGAAGCGCCTGATGCTCTACAAGCTGCGCGCCAAGGTCGACATTTCCGTTCAGGAACAAGGGGCTGTCTCCGTCTCCTGGGAAGATGATTCCGCGGCCTCGCGCGATGATTCAACCGCCAGGCGCGACATGCGCTTCGTGGAACTGCCGGTGATGCGGGCATGGGGCGGGCAGGATGCGACGACGGCCACAATCGACGCGTGGAACCTCCTGCGCATTCGCCACGGCGTGGTTGAAAGCGGGTCGGATTACGAACTCTCCGACGCCTTCCCGCACGATGTGCTCCTCGACCAGAATGGCGGGGTGGGCATGCGCAAGGGCTGCTATGTCGGCCAGGAAGTCGTCTCCCGCATGCAGCACCGCGGCACGGCGCGGCGGCGCGTGCTGATCGCTTCCGCCAATGATCCGCTGCCCGCGCCCGGGGCGACGGTCACGGCAGGCGGGCGCAGCATCGGCACGCTGGGCACCGTGGCGGGCAGTCAGGGTCTTGCCATCGTGCGGATCGATCGGGTCAAGGCGGCCATGGATGGCGGCACGGCCATCGAGGCCGACGGCGTCGCGCTGTCTCTCGCCATCCCCGCCTGGGCCGCTTTCACCTTTCCGCAAGCCGGTGAAGCCGAGACGCAGGCATGATCAAGCAGGCCGGCGAGCCACCGCGTGCGTGGCAACGCATGCTGTCGGGTCGCCGGCTCGACCTGCTCGACCCTTCGCCGCTCGACATCGAGATTTCCGACATCGCCCACGGGCTCGCCCGCGTCGCACGCTGGAACGGCCAGACGCATGGCGACCACGCCTTTTCGGTCGCCCAGCACTCGCTGCTGGTCGACGACATCATGTGCCGGCTGGATGCGTCTATCCGGCCGGAATGGCGGTTGGCAGGCCTGCTCCACGATGCGCCGGAATATGTCATCGGCGACATGATCTCGCCCTTCAAGGCGGTCGTGGGCGGCGGCTACAAGCTGGTCGAGGCGCGCCTGCAAAGCGCGATCCATCTGCGTTTCTCGCTGCCCGCCGAACGCACCAAGGCGCTGACGGCCTTCATCAAGCGGGCCGATGCGATCGCCGCCTTCTGGGAGGCAACCCGGCTGGCGGGTTTTGCCGAGGAGGAAGCCGCCCGCTTCTTTGGCCGGCCGCGGGGACTGAGCGGCGAGCAGTTCTCGCTGGACCCGCTCCCGGCGACCGACGTACAGCAGGCGTTCCTGCAAAGGTTCAGGGAAATCGCGGGATTGCGCCCGTCGACCTAGCGGTCCCTACTGCTCCAGCCGGTCGATGAACCACTGGGTGAGACGCTTCCACACGATCTCGCCCTCGCCGCTGTCTTCGCAGCCATGTTCGAGATTGGGATTGTCGTTGATCTCGATCACCGCCACGCCGTTGCCCGTCTCCTTGAGGTCGACGCCGTAGAGCCCCTGGCCGATGCAGCTCGCCGCCTTTACGGCGGTCGTCACCACGTCCTGCGGCGCCTCCGTCAGGCTGAAGCTTCGAAAGCCGCCCTGCACCGGCCGGCCGCGCCGGTCATGCTGGACGATCTGCCAGTGCTTCTTGACCATCAGATACTGCACGGCAAAAAGCGGCTCGCCGCCGAGCACCCCGATGCGCCAGTCGAATTCGGTCGGCAGATATTCCTGCGCAATCAGGAGATCGGAATCCTCGAGCCACGCGGTGGCGAGGCTCTTCAGTTCGTCGAAATCCTTGGCGCGTTTGACGCCGCGCGAAAATGAGCTGTCGGGGATCTTGAGCACCAGCGGAAAGCCCAGCGTGTCGGCGGCGAGTTGCATGTCGCCCGGCCCGGCGATCATCACGCTGCGTGGCACCGGCACCTTGTTCTTGACCATCAGTTCGTTGAGATAAACCTTGTTGGTGCAGCGGATCATGGACAGCGGATCGTCGATGACCGGCATGCCCTCCTGTTCGGCACGCCGCGCGAAGCGGTAGGTGTGGTTGGAGATCGACGTGGTCTGGCGGATGAACAGCGCGTCGTAATTGGCGAGTTTGGCCAGGTCGCGCTTGCCGATCGGCTCCACCTCCACGCCCATGCGGGCGGCGACCCTCGACCAGTGCTTGAGGGAGGCGATGCTGGATGGCGCCAGTTCCTCACCGGCATCGACCAGGGTCGCGAAAGACCATCGCGCCGTGGAGCGCAGCTTGGTGTCGCGCCATTCGCGACCGGTATAGGCGGCAAGGCTGGCCACGAAGCGCTGCTTGTCCTCCGCCTTGAGGCGGGTGAGCGGCAGGAAACCGATCTTGCCGATCGCCGCCCACTGGCCGTTGTCCTTGATCGTGACCTCCAGCGCAGGCGCGCGGAACCAGTCGAAAAGCAGGCGGGCAAACCGGTCCCAAATGGCATCCGGACCGACACCGAAGAAGATCGCCACCCGCGTCGGAAAGGTGCCGCCGAGCCTGGCGCGCAGCTTGTTGAGCTCCTGCTCCAGTTCCGGCAAGGCGTTTTCGTAGAGCTTGCGCTCCGTCAGGTCGATCATGGTTTCGACCGACGGGATCACCCGATGGCCGCGCGAGCCGGCCAGGAGCGAAGCGTAGTAGCCGCGGCTCTGATAGGCAAAGCTGCCCGACAGGTTGATGACCTTCGGACGCTGACCGGCAAACAGCGACGGATGGGACAGATAGTCCTTGTTGGAAATGATCTTGTGGGGGGTATCGGAATCGTCGAGATCGCTCTTGCGACCGGTCAGGATGACCCAACTCATCGGTCAGCCTCGGCAAGCTTCTTTTCCATTCTCAGCGCGTCCTCCCCATCCTGGTAGTAGGCGGCCCTGCGCCCGAATGCACGGTAGCCGACCCTCTCGTAAAGCGCGATCGCGGCCGCATTGTCGGCCCTGACTTCCAGCCTCACCACCTCCCTCTCGCGCAGCCGGGCCTCGGCCTCGGTCGACTCAAGCAGGCGGGCACCGATGCCCCTGCCGATCAAAGCAGGATCGACGGCGATCGAATAGAGGCGGGCTATCGTCGTGCCCCGCCGAAACAGCAGAACCGCATAACCGGCAATCTGTTCCCCGTCGCCGGCGAGGATCAGCGCGGCGCTTTCAGAACGCATCAGATGGCGCAGCGCGCGGCGCGACAGGCGGTCGCCGGAAAAGGCCGCGTTCTCGATCTCGACCAGCCTGTCGAGGTCGCCTTCACGCGGCCGGCGCATCACAATCGCCATGTCGTTTCGCTGGGATGCGAAGGCGCGCCAAACTCCAGTCTCGGAGCAGCCTGCGGGTGGCCTTCGTCCGCGCAAGCCTGGTTTCGCCAAGGCGCCCGGATTGAGGCGGATTTGCGGCGGCCTTCGAACTGTCCCGGCGAATCAGATATGGAGACGAAATGGAAGCCGTTGCCGCCAGAACCATGACGCTTTGGGACGCCATCGAGGTGGCGCTCCTGAACATCGCGCAACTGGCTGTGGCCTACTCTTTCTCGATACTCGGCGCCCTCATACTGCTGGTCGCGGGCTATATCGTGGCCGGTCTTGTCGAGCGGTGGGCCTACGCGGCCATGGGCCGGGTCAGCGGATTCGACGAGACGCTGCGGCGCTTCTTCTCCAAGACAGTGCGCTATGCCGTGCTGGTCTTTGTCGGCGTCACGGTGCTGGCCCAGTTCGGCGTCCAGACGGCCAGCATCATCGCTGCGCTGGGTGCGGCCGGCCTGGCCATCGGCCTGGCCCTGCAGGGCACGCTGCAGAACATCGCTGCCGGCATCATGATCCTGGTGCTGCGGCCGTTCCGCGTTGGCGAATTCATTACCGCCGGCGACGTTTCGGGCGGCGTGCAGGAGGTCGGGCTGTTCGCCACCGAGCTCAAGACGTTCGACGGCATCTACATGCTGGTTCCCAACAACCAGCTCTGGAACACGGCCGTCACCAACTTCTCGCGCAACGCGACCCGCAGCGCCGATCTGGCGGCGGGCGTCGCCTATGAAAACGATCTCGACCTGGCCATCGCGACGATCCTGGATGTCGTGCAGGCGGACGAGCGGGTCCTGCAGGAGCCGGCACCCATCGTCTTCGTCTCGGATCTGGCCGACAGCGCGGTGATGCTGACCGCGCGCTACTGGACGAACTCGGCCAGTTGGTTCGATACCAAGCTGCATCTGCGCAAGGCCATCAAGGCGGCGCTGGAGCAGAAGGGCATCTCCATTCCCTACCCGCAGCGCGAGGTGCGCGTCGTGGGCGCCGCCCTCCCGCTCGCCCCTGCCCGCGGCAAATCAAGGCCGGCGGCGTCTTGATACCGCCATCCCGGCGCGCCATCTTGCCGGGATGAAATCATTTCCGGCCCTTCCCGTCGTCGGCGTCCTTGCGTTGTTGCTTCTGCCTGCATCGGCCGAGGCATGCCAGGGTGGGCGCACGGTCGTCTCCGGAGAATCGGTGGCCGAGGTCGCCACCCGCTGCGGCGTGAACCCAGAGGCGCTGCGCCAGTTCAATCCGGGGCTGAACGACAGGACGATCCGGCCGGGCCTCGTCGTGAAGGTGCCGGCGCGGGCCCTGCCAACACCGCAAATGGGGTTTGGCCGTTCCCAGGTGACAGTGCAGCCGCCGGCCCCCGTCTCGCCAAACGTGACGGTGCGCGTCCCTGCCCCGGGGCTCTATTCCCTGCCACCGCAGACGATCCAGCGCCCGCTGATCGGCCACATGCCGTCGATCCTCGAGCCGCCCTTCTGATCCATCAGCGGGCTTGATGGCTTGGCCCAATTCAAATTGTTTCCCTTGGACGGGCGACGCGGCTAACTTGCCGCCGCCCCGAGGACGCAAATCATGACCCAAGCCACCACCCAGCCCGTTCCCGCTCGCCGCTATGCGCTGTGGGTCATTATCACCTGCGGCTGCCTGATCGCGGCGCTGAACTTCGGCCCCCGCTCGACCATGGGCTTCTTCCAGCTGCCCTTGCTGGCCGAGCGCGGCTGGGACCGCACGACCTTCGCGCTCGCCATGGCGATCCAGAACCTGCTCTGGGGCATCGGCCAGCCGATCTTCGGCGCCATCGCCGACCGGTTCGGCACCTGGCGGGTCCTGTCCTTCTCCGCCGTCCTGTACGCCATCGGCATGATCATGATGGCGACGGCGCAGACACCCACCATGCTGCATGTCGGCGGCGGCGTGCTGGTCGGCCTCGCGGTCGCGGGGAGTTCCTTCTCCATCGTTCTGGCGGCCTTCGCGCGCAACACCCCGCCGGAGAAGCGCTCGATCGTCTTCGGCATCGGCACGGCGGCGGGTTCGGCCGGCATGTTCCTCTTCGCGCCGATCAGCCAGGGGCTGATTTCCGCGCTCGGTTGGTCGGACGCCTTGGTCTGGCTCGGCATATTGATGCTGGTCATCCCGGTGCTGGCGATCCCGCTCGCCGGCAATTCGAAGTCGGGCACGGTGTCGCCCGTCGAATTCGACCAGTCGATGGGCGCAGCGCTGCGCGAAGCTTTCGCGCACCGGAGCTATGTGCTGCTAATCTCAGGCTTCTTCGTCTGCGGCTTCCAGGTCGCCTTCATCACCGCCCATTTTCCCGCCTATATCGGCGATCTCGGCATCGCGCCCGTCTATGCCGTGCTCGCCATCGCCTTCATCGGCTTCTTCAACATCATCGGCTCGCTTGCCGCCGGCTTCATTGGCCAGAGCTATTCCAAGCCGATGCTTCTGGTCTGGATCTATCTCGGCCGTTCCGTCGCCGTTACAGCCTTCCTGCTCCTGCCGCAGACACCCACATCGGTCATCGTCTTTTCCATCGTCATCGGGCTCCTGTGGCTGTCGACCGTGGCGCCGACCAACGGACTCGTCGCCGTCATGTTCGGCACGAAATATCTCGGCATGCTGGGCGGCATGGTGTTCCTGTCACACCAGATGGGCTCGTTCCTGGGCGTGTGGATGGGTGGCTACCTCTACGAATTGTTCGGCACCTACAATCCGGTGTGGTGGCTGGGCGTCGCACTCGGCATCTTCGCCGCGATCGTCCACTGGCCGATCCGCGAGGCGCCCGTGGCGCGAGGACCGCTCGCCGCGACCGGCTAGGCAATCTTCCGGAGAATGAGCCGATGGCCGGATTGCCTGAACCGATCAGAGCCCACCTTCAGGACCCGGCAGCAGCGCGTGACCCACGCCATCAGCGCGGACGCCGCGACCGCGTTGGAAATCGACTTTTCCGCCGTGGTTAATGCGGACTTGCCGAATGGTTGCCGGGCCGGCCAGGAGATCGCATTCCCCGGCAAGTCCTTGTTTGTGCTGGAGGCAGGCCGGATCGTCAGCTTCTCTGACGAGAGCTGAGATGAGCCACAGCCACCCGGAGACGGCGAAAGCAGGCCCCTGATACACGCGGTCCGTGCAATCGGAAGCCCGTGGGCGAAGAGAATAGATATATCAACCACTCACGAAAGCCGCATTGCAGCACTATATGTCATGCACATTAGGAGCGGCGGCGGAAATGGATTGGCTATCGGAGCGGCAGCATGCCGGTGCGGTGCTCGACGCACTCACGGCGAGTATCTGCGTGGTTGACCGCAACGGCGTCATCGTCGCTGTGAACGAGGCCTGGCGGAGATTCTCCGCCGACAATGGCGGCCGGGGCGCATTTCTCGGCGAGAACTATCTGGAGGTGTGCAGGCGGGCCACCGGTGCGGGCGCCGAGGCGGCGCGCCGCTTCGGAGAGCGAGTCGAAGACGTGCTGTCTGGCGGAACCGAAAGGTTCGAGACGGAATATCCGTGTCATTCCCCGACCGTTCGCCGCTGGTTTCTGGCTCGCGTCACGCGCCTGCGTCCCGATGCCCTCGCAACCGATGGTGATGCGGACTGCGCGGCCGTCGTCTCGCACCAGGACATCACGCCCCGGAAAACCATGGAATTCGAACTCAAGCGGCTTTCGGAGACCGACGAACTGACCGGTCTCAAAAACCGGCGGAAGTTCGTCGCAGGCGCCAGCAAGGCGCTGGAGCGGCTCAAGCGTGACGATACGCCGGCCAGCATGTTCATCATCGACCTCGACAAATTCAAGTCGATCAACGATTCGCATGGTCATGCGGTCGGCGACAAGGCTCTGTGCCACGCAGCCGATCAGTTCAAGCGCGCGCTGCGCCGCGGTGACCTCCTCGCCCGGATTGGCGGCGAGGAATTTGCCGTGCTGCTGCCCAATACCGATGAATGGGGTGCCATCATGGTCGCTGAGCGCGTCCGCGCGTTCATCGCAGGCTCTCCGCCGGAGACGGAGGCCGGAAAGCTGGATCTGACCGCCAGCATCGGCGTGACATCGCTGCGCGTCACCGACCGCGGTCCTGATGACGCCATGGGACGCGCCGACACGGCGCTCTACCGCGCCAAGGAAGAGGGCCGCGACCGTGTGCGTGCCTCGGACACGGTCCTGGCGCCGGCCATCGTGGCGTGATGCGCTGACGGCTTTTGCGGGATGCTACGACGAAACCGCGACAAGAGAATTGTCGCGGCTCATCGAGATCGCGCCTCCCCTCAGCGCGACGTCTCAGGCATCAGGTTCTGGAAAACGGCGTCGTTGGTGGCGCGCCATTCTTCATCCTGAAGCCAGAGATATTCCTGGTCGGGCATCAGCGGCACGGCCTTCACCTCCTCGCTCGAGATGCGCAGGAAGAAGCTGCTGCGCTCCTGGTTGACCTGCAGGTAGCGCAGCGGGACGACGTAGCTGTCGGTTCCCGCAATAAAGAAGCCCCCGGAAGCCACGATTGCATAGTCCCATCGGTCCTGCGTACCGATGACAACATTGCGCACTTCGCCGACGATCTGGTCATCGGCGCTTCGGACTTCGGCACCGATGATCTCGTCGACCCGCAAGCCGGGTCCGAGCTCGTTGATGTTGATCAAGGGCCGTTCATCCGGCGCGCCGCGGGTCCCCTGCAGCTGGCCAAGACGGTGTTCACGGGGTTCCGTCGCTGCCAGCTGCTGGTCCGCCTCGTCCTCGTCGTTCGAACCCAGTTGCCCCATTTCCGGGGCGGCAATCAGCTGACGTACATTGCCGATCACGCGCTCGCAGTCTTCTTCCAGCCCATATGCCCACAACAAATAGGCGGCATCCCTCAGCGTGCGCAGATCGCGAACGAGCCTTCGGTTGTCAGGGTCCTGGAACTCCGGCTTCTCCAGGATCGCTTCTTCAAGCTGGGCATCGGAAATGTTGCAGTCGGCCAATGCCGGGGCGACCCCGAGCGCGCCAAACAGCGCGAGGGAAACAGCGAACTTCTTGAATGGCATGGGTGCTCCGATCGGCGGTGGCGGCGCTTGGACATGACCTTGTCTGCCATGTCGGGGTGTGGACGCACCGCTGCGTCCGAACCAGCTTACATCAACGCCCCTGAGGACCCCTCGTTCCAACTTGCAAGCGCCCTGCGGCATCTTGGCTGGTGGCAGCGGCCTTGCTGCCGATCGAACCTGAGCGCCCAGTCGCTCAGATCTCCAGCACCAGGGGACAATGGTCCGACACTTCGGGCTCATACACCACGTCGAAGGCAACTACCTCGAGCGGCCGGCTAACCAGCATATAGTCGGCGAACCTTCCCGGCTTGGCATAGTGCGAGGTCCGCGTGCCGGCAAACCCCCGATCGGTCACGAGTTCCGTCAGCCCGGAGGCCTCCAGCAGGCGCAGGGTCTCGCTGCCCGGTTCGACGTTGAAGTCGCCGCAGATCACGACCAGATCCTCCGGCTGGGAGATGCGGCGCGACAATTCGAGGAGCCGGTGCGCCTGCTCCAGCCGCTGCGGCGTGTCGCCCTTGCCGTTGAGATCGCGCAGCCCGTGCATATGCGTCACGCAGATCGTCCGGTTCGACCGAAGATCGTAGACCCGCACGCCATGGGCGCTGCGCGAGCGCGGATGGTCGCCGTAACCCGTGGCCGAGTAGGACTTGAAAACGAAGTCCTGCGCCTGGGCAATCACCGGCAGCGACTGGTCGACGAAGGTGGCCAGCCCCCATCGCGAAGGAATAGCGGTCTCACCGTCCCACAGCACGCCCTCGGCCGCCGGGCAGAAGGTCGCCGCATGGCCGGGCAACGCGCCGCAAACGTCCCTGAAGAAGTTCGCCCGCTGAGGCAGCACATGGTCGCCGTCGCGGTAGGTCAGCCATTCCTTGTCCGTCGCGGGCGAATGAACGACCTCCTGCAGGCAGAGAATGTCCGGCATTTCACGGGACAGATAGGCGAGCAGTTCGCCACTCAGCTTTCCGCCCCACCCGTTCAGGGACATGATCTTCATCGGAATTCGCTCCCGCCCTTGGGTTGCAGAGGCAAGTGCGTCGCCTGGCCCTAACCGTCCTGGCTTCGCGTCATCCGCTCCATCGCAAAGATCGAGCAGGTTTCCGTGCCGAAGGCGAGCAGCTTGCCTTTGCCATCCTTGAGGGAGGCTTCCGAGACCGCCAGCGTGCGGCCCTTGTGCACGATGCGCGCCTCGCAGACCACTTCGCCCGTCTGCGGCGAGATCGGGCGGGTGAGGTTCAACTTGAACTCGGCGGTCGTGTAGGCCTCGCCCTTGGCGAGCATCGTCTGCACGCAGCAGCCCAGCGCGGAATCCATGATGGTCGCCGCCCAGCCGCCATGGACGGAGCCCAGCGGATTGAGGTGCTGCGCACCGGGTACGCCCCTGAAGACCGCCCTGCCCTCCTCGACTTCCACCAGGCCGAAATTCATCAGGCCCGCCATGGGCGGGGCCGGATAGTGACCTTCCAGCATGCGGCGCAGCAGTTCCAGGCCGGAATATTCTGCAATTTCGGCAGGCCCGATGGTGCCGAGGCCCATGCGTGAGACCTGCCCCGGAAAAAGCTCGACTTCGTTCATGCGGCGTCTTCTCCGTTGGATGGGATCCGCGCCCGGGCGAGCGCGGTGATGAAGCTGGCGCGGGCGATCGGCTCGTCGATGCCGCGCGGCTCGTAGAGATTGCGGTGCATGAAGAAGCCCGTAAGGCGGAAGGCGGCGTCGATCGCCTCGGGGCTGCCGCGCATGCCCGCGCCACCGGCGCCGGGGCGCAGAAAGGCCGGCAGCGCAAGCATGCGGTCATGCCATGGCTCGCCCGCCGTGCGGCTGACCGCCCGCCCGCTCTTCGGCGAGACATAGGCGAGGTCGTCGCGCGCACCGGTTGCCGCGCATCGTTCGAGATCGAGGCCGAAGCCGAGTTCCTCCAGCACCAGAAGCTCGAAACGCACGAACAGCTCGGCCGCCGAGGGCGGATCGTCGAGATGGGTGATCATCAGCCCCAGCGTCTCGTAGAGGCTTTCATGCGGGTCGCGCTCGGGCAAGAGCCGCAGATGCGCGGCGATCGCCTGCAGGCCATGGACGGCACAGGCGCTGCCCATCAGCCGGGCGGCGTTGAGCTCGACAGGCTCGATCTGAAACGTGCCGAGATGCTCGTCAAGCCGCGCCCGCCATGTCACCTCGACGCGATTTCCCGGCTGCAGCAAGGGTTGCATGCGGCGCGAACGACCGCCGCGCACCAGCCCCATATGCCGGCCGTGGCGGCGCGTCATCGTCTCGACAATGGCACTCGTCTCGCCGTGACGGCGCGTGCCCAGGATGATCGCCTCGTCAGCCCATTCCATGGGAACGAGCCTTTCACCACTTCGCCCGAAAACGCAACATCGATCCGCCAGGCGTGGCCGGCCGCGATCTCGAATGCAGTCAAGCTACTGACAGAAAACGATAAAATCGGGCCTAATTCTGCCCTGCCCTCGATCCGCCTAGTCTTTACGGGATTGCAGAAACGCACACGGAAGGGCCACCATGAATCTCCTTTTCTACGGACTTGCCGCGGTGGCCATCATGGCCGTCGTCGTTCTCATTGCCGGCTTCACGCTGCCGGAAACGCGATCGGGCACACATACGCTGGAGATTGCCGCCCCGCGCCGGATCGTGCGCGATGTGATCCTGGACATCGAGTCCCAACCGCGCTGGCGGGACGGCATCGCCGGCATCGAGCGAACCGGCCAAGGCTGGACCGAAATCACCACGCGCGGCGAGCGGATCGAATTCAGGCTCGAAGCGGCCACCGAGGAGGCGATCCGGATGTCGTTTGTCAGCAGCTACGGCTACCACGGTCATTGGACTGGCCGGCTGACCCCGCTGGAGGATGGCGGAACGCAACTTGCCGTCACCGAGACGGCCACGACGCCCTCCCCGTTTGGCCGGGTCTTGTCGATAGTCTTTTTCGATCCGGAAGCCTTCGCCCGTGCGTATCTTGAGGCGTTGGAGCTCGAGGCAACAGCGAGGATTTCAGGGGAGTAGAGCACCATGTCAGGCAGCCGCAAACCAACGGACTGGCGCAAGCGCTTCGACACGGCAAAACCGCCGAAGACGGTCGTACTGCACACCGACTTCGCCGGCATCAAGTCTGGCACGACCATGTTCATTGCGTCGCCCGGGCTGATCGCCAATTACATCGAACGGATACCGCGCGGCGAAACGCGCAGCATCGCGCGACTGCGCAACGAACTGGCACGCCGGAACAGGGCGCAGGCAACATGTCCCGTGACCACGGCAATCTACCTGCGGGTCGTCGCCGAAGTCGCACTGACCGATCTTGGCGCGGGCAAGCCAATCGACCGGGTAATCCCGTTCTGGCGCGTGGTCGAGCCGGGGAGCAAGATCGCCGCAAAGCTCAGTTGCGATGCGGCCTACCTCGACCACCTCATCGCGCTCGACGTCGCGCCGCAGGAACAGCCAGGCTGAGAACGCCATTGTCATCCCGATTTATCTGACTTATGTCAGATAAATGGATCAAGCAGACATCGAGAATGTACGCCGTTTCAACCGGTCGCTCACGCGGCGGATCGGGGTGCTGGACGAGAGCTATCTCGGCCGTGGCCGCCCGCTTGGCCAGGCGCGGCTGCTTTTCGAGATCGGGCCAGACGGGCGCGACCTCAGGGATCTGCGCGACAGGCTGGGGCTCGATTCGGGCTATCTCAGCCGGCTCGTCGCCACGCTCGTCGAGCAAGGGCTTGTCGAACTGGGCAACGACCCGGAGGACGGCCGGCGGCGCCGGGCGAATTTGACGGCTGCGGGGCTCAAGGAGTGGCGCGCCTATGACGCGCTGTCGGACCGTTTTGCCCGCTCGCTGCTCGCCCCGCTCGATCCGGCCCGGCGCCAGCGGCTCGTGGGAGCGATGCGCGAGGTCGAACGCCTCGTTGCGGCCGCCGCCGTCGAACTCGGCCCCGTCTCGCCGGAGAGCGCGGAAGCGAAAGCCTGCCTCGCCAGCTATGTCGGCGAACTGGAAGGCCGATTTGAAACCGGCTTCGATGCGGCGAAGAGTCGGCCCCGAGGTCCTGCGACCCAGCCGCCGCGCCTGTTCCTGATCGCCCGCCTCGAAGGCCGCGCGGTCGGCTGCGGCGCGCTCTACGATTTCGACGCCGATACGGTCGAGCTCAAGCGGATGTGGGTGGCAAAGGACACGCGCGGCCTCGGCATCGCGCGACGGCTGCTCGACAGGCTGGAGAACGAGGCGCGCAGCGCCGGCATGACGCGGCTCCTGCTCGACACCAACCGCACGCTCACCGAAGCCATGGCGCTCTACGAGAAGTCCGGCTACCGCCAGATCGACCGTTACAACGACAATCCCTACGCCGATTTCTGGTACGAGAAGATCCTGGGGTGAGCCCCGGCCAGAGACCACGCTACTGGTGCGGGTATTCGAGACCCATCTCGCGGTAGCGCTCGGGGTCGTCGCCCCAGTTCTCGCGCACCTTCACGAACAGGAACAGGTGCACCTTCTGTTCGAGTATGCCGGCCAGTTCCTCGCGCGCGGCCTGGCCGATGGCGCGGATCGTTTCGCCCTTGTGGCCGAGCACGATCTTCTTCTGGCTGTCGCGCTCGACATAGATGACCTGGTCGATCTTGACCGATCCGTCCTTGCGCTCCTCCCACTTCTCCGTCTCGACATGCGAGGAGTATGGCAGTTCCTGATGCAGCCTGAGATAGAGCTTTTCGCGCGTGATCTCGGCTGAGAGCTGGCGCATCGGCAGATCGGAGATCTGGTCCTCTGGATAATACCACGGCCCTTCGGGCAGCGCGCCTGCGAGATAGGCGAGCAGATCCTTGCAGCCCGACCCCGTCAGCGCCGAGATCATGAAGGTGCGTGCAAACGTCGCTTTCTCGTTGGCCTGCGCGGTCAGCGCCAGGAGTTCCTCTCGCTTCACGCGGTCGATCTTGTTGAGGACCAGGATCTTGGGCTGGCCAACGTCCTTGAGGCTTTCCAGCATGGCTTCGGCATCGCCCCGCAGGCCGCGTTCGGCGTCGATCATGACGAGCACGAAATCCGCATCCTTGGCACCGCCCCAGGCGGTGGTCACCATGGCGCGGTCGAGGCGTCGCTTGGGCTTGAAGATGCCGGGCGTGTCGATGAAGACGATCTGGGTTCGCTCATGCGTGGCGATGCCGCGCACGATCGCCCGCGTCGTCTGCACCTTGTGGGTAACGATCGACACTTTTGCGCCGACCAGCTGGTTCAGGAGCGTCGACTTGCCGGCATTGGGCGCACCGATGAGCGCCACAAAGCCGGAACGGGTCGGGGTCTGCGCGGACGGGGCGGCTTCGTCATTCATCGGCGTGATCCTTCCAGACCTTCTCGCGTCTCAAGAGGGCGGCGGCGGCGGCCTGCTCGGCCTCGCGCTTCGAACGCCCCTGGGCGGTGGCCGCCGGCATCTCGCCGACCTTGACGCTGACCGTAAAGACGGGATCGTGATCGGGCCCGCTGCGATTGTCCACCGAATAGAGGGGGCTGGCGCCCGAAATCTGGTGGCCCCATTCCTGCAACGCCGTCTTGGCGTCGCGGCGGGCGGCACCTGCCAGCTTCGACCGCGGTTCCCAGTAGCGCTTGATGAAGGTCCGCGCGGCGTCCATGCCGCCTTCGAGATAGAGGACGGCGATCAAGGCCTCCATCACGTCGGAGCGCAGATTGACCTGGTTGCGGCTGGCGCGCGCGCGAACCTCGCCGCTGGTGCGGATCAGGTCGGGCATGCCCGCCTCGTCGGCGATCTCGGCCAGCGTCTCGGCATTGACCAGCGCATTGAGCCGCAGGGACAGTTCGCCTTCGGGTGCCTGCGGGTAGTCGGCGAAGATCATTTCGGCGACCGCGAGGCCAAGCACCCGGTCGCCCAGGAATTCGAGGCGCTGATAGTCGGCAGCATCACCCTTGCGGGCACTGGCATGGGTCAGTGCGGCGCGAAGCCGCACGCGGTCCTTGACGCGCGTTCCGGTGATGTCCGCGATCGCCTCGATGAGCTGTGCGTCGCTGGGGGCTGTCGCCATGCGCTCAGCGCACCATGTTGAAGAGGCGCCCAAAACGCACCTCCGTCGGCCAGCGCCAGATCTCGAGCGGGCTTGCACCGCCCGACATAGAGAAGAAGATGATGTTGGCGCGGCCGACCAGATGGTCGTATGGCACGTAGCCAACCGAGAAGCGGCTGTCGGTCGAATTGTCGCGATTGTCGCCCATCATGAAGTAGTGCCCCGCCGGCACCTCGAATTCGCGCGTGGTGTCGCCGATCGAGTTCGGCGACAGGTCGAGCGTGTCGTAGGTGACGCCGTTCGGCATCGTCTCGCGCCAGACCTCGACGGGACGCGTCGTCTCGGTGATGTCGACGTCTTCCACGAGACCGATCATCTCACGCGGCAAGGGCTCACCGTTGATGTGAAGCACGCCTTCGCGCATCTCGATCGTGTCGCCTGGCAGTCCGATCACGCGCTTGATGTAGTCGAGCGACGGGTTGGGCGGGTACTTGAAGACCACCACGTCGCCACGCTCCGGCTCGGCGCCCCAGATACGGCCCGAAAACAGGTCTGGCGAAAAGGGCAGCGAATGGCGTGAATAGCCATAGGCCCATTTGGTCACGAACAGATAGTCGCCCTCCAGCAGAGTCGGGCGCATGGAGCCCGACGGGATCGAGAAAGGCTGGATCAGCACGGTACGAATGACCAGCGCCAGCAGCAGCGCCTGGATGATCACGCTGATCGTCTCACCCACACCGCCAGATTTCTTGGATTTTTCAGCCACGCTCGTATCGCCCTGATTTTTCGGAAAGCGCGTCCCTCATAGCGACTCGGTCTGCCATCGGCAACGCTTGGCGTCGACCTTTGGACTGCCCGCATGGCAAGGCTATGGCAACGGCAGCGCCTCGATGATGATGAAGGCCTGGGCGAGCGGATAATCGTCGGTGATCGTCAGGTGGACGACGCCCTGATGGCCGGCCGGCATCATGGCGGCCAGACGGGCAGCCGCGCCGCCGGTCAGCTCCATGGTGGGCTTGCCGCCGGGCAGGTTGACGACCCCCATGTCGCGCCAGAAGACGCCGCGCGACAGGCCGGTTCCCAGCGCCTTGGAACAGGCCTCCTTGGCCGCGAAACGCTTGGCATAGGAGGCAGCGCGCTCCTTGCGCCGATCCGACTTGCGGCGCTCGGTCTCGGTAAAGACCCGCTGCACGAAACGCTCGCCGTGGCGCTCGAGCGTCTTCTCGATGCGGCGAATGTCGATCAGGTCACTGCCAAGCCCGATGATCATCTGTTGGGGGCCGCCTGCGCCTCGAGTTGCAGGGCGCGGCTGCGGGCTTTCTCGGCCAGCCGCTTGCGCCGCGCCTCGCGGAAGGCGGCGGTCGCCCAGCGTGTCAGCACGTAGAAGATGAGGGCCACGGCACCACCCACCGGAAGCGCACCGATGGTCATCGGCTTCAGGAGCGGTTCCCAGACATGGACAAAATCGAGATGCGTCAGCGCACGGCCCAGCTGCAGCGGCACGATCTCGTCAGGCTGGCTGCCATAGAGGATGAAGCGGCCAGCGGCCAGCGTGCTCGCCCAGATGAAGGGGAAGGTAAAGGGATTGCCGACCGCGGTGCCAAGCGCCGAGGCGACCAGATTGCCCCGCATGAGCCAGGCTAGCACGCCTGCGGCAATGAAGTGGAAGCCGAGATAGGGCAGGAACGAGGCGAACACGCCCGCCGCCACGCCGGCGGCGATGGCATGAGGCGTGGCCGTCAGGCGCAGGATGCGCTTGGTGTAATAAGGGACCGAGCGCCAGAACGCCTTGCGCGGCCAGAAGAACGCGTGGACGCGCTCCCAGAACCCCAGATTTTTACGTCTTCTGAAGAGCATGTGCTCGCAACGCGCTCCCGCCTACGAAGTTGCCCGCCCGTCGCGACTCGGGTCCGAATCCGCTGGACCCTAAACCACAATTTGTGACCAAACGTCGAATTGCCGCATCCCCGCTCCAAATAAACATCAATTCGAACCACGCAACAAGCGGAGCCAGACGGGACTTTGGGCGTATCAGGCCCCGCCAGCGTGGACGCTTTGCGGGGCTCATCGACAGCCCCGCAACTCAGCCTCATCCGTTCACCCGCTTGACCTCGCTGACGCTCGAAGCTTCCTTGAGCTGCGAGATAAGCCGGTTGAGGTGTTTCAGGTCCCAGACCTCCAGATCGATGATGATCTCGGTGAAGTCGGGCGCCGTGCGGCCCATCGACAGGGTATGGATGTTGGCATCATGCGTCGCGATGACGCTGGCGATCTCGGCCAGCGAGCCGGGCGCGTTGATGGCGGTCAACGAGATGCGGGCCGGAAAGCGTTCCTTGTTGTCTTCGTCGATGTCCCATCGCACGTCGATCCAGCGTTCGGGCTGGTCGTCGAAGGCGGTGAGCGACGGCGACTGGATCGGGAAGATGGTGATGCCGGTCCCCGGCTGAAGAATGCCGACGATACGGTCGCCCGGCACCGCGCCCTCCGGTGCGAAGGCGACCGGCAAATCGCCGCTCACGCCGCGGATCGGCACCGGCCCCTTGGCCGATTTCTGAGGCGGTTGGCGCGTCGAGGAACGGCCGGGCAGCTGGAACAGCATGCCGGCCGCGTTGCGCAGGTTGAACCAGCCCTCCTCGCGTCGGTTGGCGGCCGGCGTGACGCGCTGGTCCTTGTGATCGGGAAACACCGCCTTCATGACGTCCAGCGAGGAGAGTTCGCCGCGGCCCACCGCCGACAGAACGTCCTCGACATCCTTGCGGGCAAGCCGGTGCAGCACGGGCTTGAGCGTATCCTTGGCAAAGACCCTGCCGGCGCGTTCGAACGCCCGCTCCAGGATGCGCGTTCCCAGGCCTGAATACTGCTTGCGGATGGCGATCTTGGTCGCGCGCCGGATGGCCGAGCGGGCCTTGCCGGTGACGACGACCGATTCCCAGGCGGCCGGCGGCACCTGCGTCTTGGAGCGGATGATCTCGACCTCGTCGCCATTCTTGAGTTCGGTCATCAAGGGCATCATGCGGCCATTGACCTTTGCGCCGACGCAGGAATCGCCGACATCGGTGTGGACGGCATAGGCGAAGTCGATCGGCGTGGCGCCGCGCGGCAGCGCGATCAGCCGCCCCTTCGGCGTGAAGCAGAAGACCTGGTCGCGGAACAGTTCGAGCTTCGTGTTTTCCAGGAACTCTTCCGGATTGTCGCCTTCGGAAAGCGCCTCGATGGTCTGGCGCAGCCAGGCATAGGCGTTGGTTTCCTTGGAGATGGCATGGCTTGTGGCGCCGGGGCTGGAGACCCCGTCCTTGTAGAGCGAATGCGCGGCCACGCCATATTCGGCGATGTGATGCATCTCGCGGGTGCGGATCTGCAGTTCCACGCGCTGGCGCGAGGGTCCGACGATGGTGGTGTGGATCGAACGGTAGTCGTTCTGCTTCGGCGTCGAGATGTAGTCCTTGAAGCGACCGGGCACCATCGGCCAGGTGGTGTGGATCGTGCAAAGCGCGTTGTAGCAATCCTCGACCGTCTCGGTGATCACTCGGAAGCCGAAGACGTCGGACAGCTGTTCGAAGGACAGCGCCTTGGCTTCCATCTTGCGAAAGACGGACCACGGCTTCTTGAGGCGTCCCTTCACCTCCGCCTTCACCTCGTTCTTGGCGAAGAGCTGCGAAAGGGACGACTCGATCTCGCCGATCACGTGGCGGTTGCGTTCGGAAAGTTCCGCCAGGCGCTCGGTCACGGCCTTGTAGGCTTCCGGATTGATGTAGCGAAAGGAGAGCTCCTCGAGCTCCTCGCGCATGTCCTGCATGCCCATGCGCCCCGCGAGCGGCGCGTAGATGTCCATCGTCTCGTCGGCGATGCGCAGGCGCTTGTCGTCGCGCATGTGATCGAGCGTGCGCATGTTGTGCAGCCGGTCCGCCAGCTTGACGAGCAGCACGCGGACATCCTGGGAGATGGCCAGCAGCAGCTTGCGCAGATTTTCGGCCTGCTCGGCCTTCTTGGAGACGAGGTCCAGCTTCTTGAGCTTGGTCAGGCCCTCCACCAGCCGGCCCATGTCGGGGCCGAACAGCTGGTCGATCTCCTGGCGCGTGGCCGTCGTGTCCTCGATCGTGTCGTGGAGAAGCGCCACCGCAATGGTCGATTCATCCAGATGCATGTCGGTGAGGATCGCCGCCACTTCGAGCGGATGCGAGAAATAGGGATCACCCGAGGCGCGCTTCTGGCTGCCATGCTTCTGCATGGCGTAGACATAGGCCTTGTTGAGAAGTGCCTCGTTGACATCGGGCTTGTAGCGCTGGACGCGCTCGACAAGCTCGTACTGGCGCATCATCCGCTTGCAATCCAATCGCACAATACAGAAACAGGCGCCGCACGGTCGCGCGGCGCCTGTTCTAGATAGACACGAATTCAGTCAGGCGATAGCCGCCTTTGATCAGAAATCGTCGCTCTTTTCCGGCGCGACCAGGCCTTCGATGCCGGCCAGGAGGTCTTCCTCGCTCATGCGGTCGAAAGCGATCGGCTCGTCGGGCGCATCTTCCTGCACCTCGGCAGCGTGCGGGACCTGCTCGGGCAGATCCTGCTCGGGCTCGTCGACTTCCACATGCTTCTGCAGCGAGTGGATCAGGTCTTCCTTCAGATCGCCCGGCGACAGGGTTTCGTCGGCGATCTCGCGCAGCGCCACGACGGGGTTCTTGTCGTTGTCGCGGTCGACGGTGATGGGCGCACCCTGGGAGATCAGACGCGCACGGTGTCCGGCGAGAAGAACCAGCTCGAAACGGTTGTCGACCTTGTCGATGCAGTCCTCAACGGTGACGCGGGCCATGCAATGCCCCTTTCATAGATCGAATTTCGGGATTTGGGCCGGTCAATATCGCGATTGGCGCTCAAACACAAGTCGGGACTGCATCGGCCAGCCGTCAAGCGTGGCTCACCGCGTTCGCGAAATCGTGATCGCAAAAGCCGCCGCCCGTAACCGTTGTTGTTGGAAGGGCTGGCGACGAGCGTTATTTCAAGGACGTTGCTGTGCTTTGGGACGAGAAAGCCGAACCGCCATTCCAGTTATGCGATACGAATCCGATTTCAAATCAGGAATTTTGCATCATGTTCGACCAACGCGAAAAAGTCGCGCTCTTCATTGATGGCGCCAATCTGTATGCCACGTCGCGCGCGCTCGGCTTCGACATCGACTACCGAAAACTGCTGCAACATTTCCAGAAATATGGCCATTTCATTCGCGCATACTACTACACGGCGCTGATCGAGGATCAGGAATATTCTTCGATACGCCCCCTGATCGACTGGCTCGACTACAATGGCTACAAGGTCGTTACGAAGCCGGCGAAGGAATTCACCGACGCCGCCGGCCGGCGTAAGATCAAGGGCAACATGGACATCGAGCTCACCATCGATGCGCTCGAATTGGCCGGTGTCGTGGAGCATTACGTGATCTTCTCCGGCGACGGCGATTTCCGGACCCTCGTCGAAGCGCTGCAGCGGCGCGGCCGCAAGGTCTCGGTCGTCTCCACCATGTCGTCCCAGCCGCCGATGATTGCCGACGATCTGCGCCGACAGGCCGACAACTTTATTGACCTCATGTCGCTTAAAGCGGAAATCGGGCGCGATCCATCCGAACGGCCGATTCGTCGGCAGGAATTCGACGACAACATCGACGAGTGATGACCGACCAGACTGCGAATGTCGAACCGGCGCGCGACTGCCCGCTCTGCCCGCGCCTGCATGGCTTCATCGCCGCCTGGCGCGAGCGTGAACCTGCCTGGTTCAACGCGCCGGTGCCGACCTGGGCCGACCAGCGCGGCGACGAGCACGTCCGGTTGCTCGTGGTCGGCCTGGCGCCTGGGCTGCGCGGCGCCAACCGCACGGGCCGTCCTTTCACCGGCGACTATGCCGGCGACCTCCTCTACCGCACGCTGGGCGATTTCGGCTTCGCCAAAGGCACGTTCGAGGCACGACCCGATGACGGGCTGCAGCTCGTCGGCGCGGCCGTCACCAATGCGGTGCGCTGCGTGCCGCCTGAAAACAAGCCGGTGGGTGCCGAGATCAATACCTGCCGCGCCTTCCTGGCGCCGACGCTTCGCCGTTTCCCCAATCTCGCATCCATCGTCACCCTGGGCACGATCGCGCATCAGTCGACGGTGCGGGCGTTGAACGGCCGGGTGCAGGCGCATCCCTTCGGCCATGGGACGCGAAACGAGATCGACGGCCTGGCGATCTTTTCCAGCTACCACTGCTCGCGCTACAACACGAACACCGGCCGGCTGACCGAGCCGATGTTTAGAGACGTGTTCGCTGCGGTGCGCGAGTATCTGGACGGACGAACAGCCTAAAGCAGAGCGCGGGTGCCCATCCAAAGCGCCATGGCGATCATCATCACGTTCTCCGTCAATGAGACGAAGCCCAGCGGCACCCGGCTGGAGCCTCCAACGCAGGCGCATTTGAGTTCGCGCTTGTCGATATAGACCGCCTTGAAGACCGAGACCGCGCCGATCGTCCCGATGAAGAGCGCCACCGGGGCGGCGAGCCAGATCAACGCGCCGGCGATCATCAGGATGCCGGCCAGCGCCTCGCCGAAGGGATAGAGATAGGCGTATCGCACCCAGCGCTGCGCCAGCAGATCGTAGTTCAGGAACATGGTCGAGAAGCTCTCGAGATCCTGGAGCTTCTGGATCGCCAGCACGCACATGGATACGGCAATGAACCACTCGACGGTCCGGACCGTGAAGATCGTGCCGAAAGCGAACCAGCTGATGGCCAGCGCCATCAGCGCGCTGGTCGCGAAGATCGCGATCACCGGCTGGTAGCTCGTCTCGTCCTCGCCCGGGACAGTTTCGCCGAAATGGACCCTCAGATCGTCATAGCCCCCGATCCGCTGATCCCCGATGAAGGTCTGCGGCGTCGTCTCGACCCCGTGCTCCTCCTTGAAGCGATCGGTTTCATCGCGGCTCTTGAGCCAATGGTCCTCGACCTCGAAGCCCTTCGACTCCAGGAGCGACTTCGACTTGAGGCCGAAAGGGCACAGATGCTCGTCCATGACCATCCGATAGAGGATGGCCTTGCGCTGGCCGGCGGCCGATGGGTTCTCATGTGTCATGCTTGATCCCCTTGCATTGCCTTTTGAGGCCAATGCGGCAGGGGGTCGGACGTTCCACAACGTACCGTGAGGCAGGGTACGCCCCTATCCCCGTTCCTTGAGCAGCCTCGCCTTTTCGCGGCCCCAGTCGCGCTTCTTTTGGGTCTCGCGCTTGTCGTGGAGCTTCTTGCCCTTGGCGGTGGCGAGCAGCAGCTTGGCGCGGCCCTGCTCGTTGAAATACATCTTGAGCGGAACCATCGTCATGCCCTCGCGCTCGACGGCCTGGGACAGGCGCGCCATTTCGCGCTTGTTCAGGAGCAGCTTGCGCCGCCGCTTGGGCTCATGGTTGAAGCGGTTGCCGCCCGAATATTCGGGCACGTAGGAATTGATCAGCCAGATCTCGCCATCCTCGACCGAGGCGTAGGATTCCTGGATGTTGGCCTTGCCCTCGCGCATGGACTTCACTTCGGTGCCGGTCAGGACGAGACCGGCCTCGAGCGTGTCCTCGACCTCGTAGGAAAACCGCGCCTTGCGGTTCTCCGCGATGGTCTTGCCCTTATGTTCTTTTTTTGGTGCCATAATGCTTCAACTGGGCATCGCGCCCTAGTTGATCAAGCCCGCATGGCGCATGGCCTCGTCGATGCGCGCGGCAGTGGCCGGCTCCAGATCGACCATGGGCGAACGCACCGTGGCTTCCATCTTGCCGAGTCGCGACAGGGCGTATTTGGCGCCCGCCGGGTTCGGTTCGATGAACAGGGCCTTGTGCAGCGGCATCAGCCGGTCCTGCAGCTCGATGGCGCGGGCCCGGTCGCCGCCATTGACGCTGGCGGCCTGGAACTCCGCGCACAGGCGCGGCGCGACATTCGAGGTCACCGAGATGCAGCCCACCCCGCCATGCGCGTTGAAGCCGAGAGCGGTGGAATCCTCGCCCGACAGCTGGATGAAATCGGCGCCGCAGGTGGCGCGCTGTTCCGACACCCGGTCCACCTTGGCGGTCGCGTCCTTGACGCCGACGATATTGGCGAAGTCGTGCGCCAGAGCGCCCATCGTCTCGGGAGTCATGTCGATGATGGAGCGACCGGGGATGTTGTAGATGAAGATCGGCAGCTTCGTTGCCTGCGCCACGGCGGCGAAATGCGCGTAGAGGCCGCGCTGGCTCGGCTTGTTGTAATAGGGCGTCACGACGAGCAGCGCGTCGGCGCCGACCCTCTCGGCATTCTGGGCGAGCCAGATCGCCTCGTCGGTGGAGTTGGAACCGGCGCCGGCGATCACCGGCACGCGGCCGGCCGCCACCTCGACGCAGCATTCAACCACCCGCAGATGCTCCTCATGGCTGAGCGTCGGCGATTCGCCTGTCGTGCCGACGGGCACGAGGCCGGTCGAGCCTTCGGCGATCTGCCATTCGACGAATTCGCGGAACCGCTTTTCGTCGAACGCGCCTTCCGTCGTGAACGGTGTCACCAGCGCTGTAATCGACCCCCTGAACATGAAACGGGAACTCCGGTCTTTCTGTCTGGCGGGCACGAAACCGTGATCGGGCGCCCGGCGCCCCTTAGGGCTGCATGCTGCGCCGGCTTTAGCGCAATGTCGCACCTCACACCATAGTCTTGTCGCCTTTGCTAGCCAAAACGCCACCGCGTGGGAGCGATTGTCCCACCACGCTAACCTTTGGTTTACAATGTTTTCACTGAAGGCCGGCTAAGGTTGGCGCGATCCTCGTCGGATCCGTGCCTCGTACCAGACCTGGAACCGATCATTGATGACCGAAAAGCAGCGCCGCAGCGCCAAGACCGCCCTCACCTCGCTCGCCCTGGCCGCCGGGATGACCCTGCCGGCCGTGGCCGAAGTCGTCATGCCGGAAAACGTGCCGATCCCGCGCGCGCGCCCCTACGACATGTCGGCCCCGCCGGCCGGCGTTACCGCCTTTACCACCGGCTCGGTGGTGGCGCAGTCGGCCGCCGCGCAGGCGGCCAACCTCGTGGTGGGCGGCGATGTCTCGCGGCTCAAGTCCGGGCTCGACGCGCTGGGTTCCGGCAATGCCGCCCGCGCGCGCTCGGTGCGCGACGCGCTGCCGGCAAACTCCCTCGACCGCGCCATCCTCGCCTGGGCGATCGCCGTCTCGGGCGATTCGAACGTGCCCAGCACCGACATCGCACAGGCCGCCCGCGAACTGCAGGGCTGGCCGGGCATGGCCACGCTGCGCAACAATTCCGAACGCGCCCTGCATCGCGAGAACCCCGGCCCCCAGGCCGTGCTGCGCGCCTTCGGCGACACCCAGCCGCAGACCGTGGAAGGCGCCATCGTGCTGGCACGCGCGCATGTCGCGGTCGGCAATCTCGACCGCGCCCGCGCGGTGCTGTCGCCCATCTGGCGCAACGAGCGGCTGGAGGCGGCCGAGGAAGCCGCGATCATCCGCGAATTCGGCCGTGTCATCCCGGCAGCCGACCACCGCCACCGCATGGAGCGCATGCTCTATATTGACCGCATCCGCTCGGCCGAGCGCGTGGCCGCACTTGGCGGCGGCGAGGCGCTGACCCGGGCCTGGGCGGCGGTGACGCGCGGCGAGCGCAACGCGAGTGCCCTGCTCGACGCCGTGCCCCAGTCGCAGCGTAAGTCCGGCTGGTACTTCGCCAAGGCGCGGCATCTGCGCCGCAATGGCGAGAATTTCCGCGAGGCGGCCCAGATCATCCTGCAGGCACCGAATGATTCGCTTGGCCAGGTCGACCCCGAGACCTGGTGGTTCGAGCGCCGCGTGCTGTCGCGCGAACTGCTCGACATCGGCGATGCCCAGAACGCCTATCGCGTGGCCGCCGCGCATACTGGCGGCACGCCGACGACGCAGGTGGACGCCGCCTTCCATGCCGGCTGGTACGCGCTGAGGGCGCTGAGCGACGCCACCACCGCCTATCGCCATTTCGCCCGCATCGTTGAGATTTCCGAGGGACCGATCTCTGTCTCGCGCGGCAATTACTGGCTCGGCCGCGCGGCGGAAGCCGGTGGCGGCGGCAGTGCACGGCAGTATTACGAACGCGCCGCCCAGCACGGCACGGCCTTCTACGGCCAGCTCGCCGCGGCCAAGCTCGGCCGCAACACGATACCGGCCGAATTTCCCAGCGCCACCGACACCGACCGGCGCAATTTCCAAAATCGGCAGGCGGTGCATGCGATCCGTCGGCTCGAAGAAGCCGGGCACCAGAGCCGCGCGGATACTCTATATAGAGAGCTCGCCCGCCAGATATCGAGCCCCGGCGAACTGGCGCTGCTCGCCGTGATGGCCGAGCGACGCAGCCACTTCCTGGCGCTCCGGGTCGGCAAATGGGCAGCCGCCCGCGGGCTCGAGGTCGGCGCGCTTGCCCATCCGGTCGGTGCGATCCCGGCTGCGGCCAACATTTCCATGGCCGGCAAGGCGCTCGCCTATGCCATCGCCCGCCAGGAGAGCGAGTTCAACATCGGCGCACGGTCCGGCGCCGGCGCGCTCGGCATCCTGCAACTCCTGCCAGGCACGGCCCGTGACATGGCGCGCAAGATGGGCGTTTCCTTCAACCAGGCACGGCTCACCTCGGATGCCGGCTACAACGCAGCGCTCGGCGCGGCCTATCTCGGCGAGCAGCTCGAAACCTTCGACGGGTCCTACATCCTGACCTTCGTGGCCTACAATGCCGGCCCGACGCGCGCGCGCCAGTGGGTGGATCGCTACGGCCATCCCAGCGGCCAGAGCATCGAGGCGGTGGTCGACTGGATCGAGCGTATCCCCTTCACCGAGACACGGGCCTATGTGCAGCGCGTGATGGAGAACTACCAGGTCTACAAGATGCGGCTTTCCGGCCGCATGGATATTGTGGGCGATCTGACCAGCGGCCGGCGCAGCTGACTTGACCGTCGCGGCGGCTGTCGGCAATGAAGCGGCATGAGCGACACAGCCGCCTTTCGCGAACACTTCTTCTCCGCCGAGGATGGGTTGCGGCTGCATGCCCGCGAATATGGCGCGCACCGGCCGGGCGTGCTGCCCGTCATCTGCCTGGCCGGCCTGACGCGCAATTGCCGCGACTTCGATGCGCTGGCGCGGCTGCTGGCCACCGATGCCGACACGCCCCGCCATGTCTTCGCGCTAGACTATCGCGGGCGCGGCGAGTCGGGCCATGATCCGGACTGGAAAAACTACAATCCGATGACCGAAGCGCGCGACGTGGCAACCGCGCTCACCGTCTTCGGCATCGAGCGCGCGGCCTTCATCGGCACGTCGCGTGGCGGCATCGTCACCATGATGCTGGCCGGCAGCCGGCCGGGCGCCATCGCAGCGGCGATCTTCAACGACACCGGGCCGGTGATCGAGGGTGAGGGCCTGGCCCGCATCCGCCAGCAACTGCGCAAGATGAACCGCCCCCGCGACATGGATGAGGCGATCGAGCTTCAGAAGCAGGCGCTGGGCCACCAGTTCCCCGCGCTCGACGACGCCGCCTGGCGGCGCCACACCAGCGCGATCTACCGCGAGGAGAAGGGCCGGCTGGCGCCCGACCACGACCCGAAACTCCTGAAGACGCTGGAAGCCATCAACTTCTCGCGTCCGCTGCCGACCTTCTGGCCGCAATATCGCGGGCTCGATCAGGTACCCCTGATGATCCTGCGCGGCGCCACGTCCGACGTATTGTCGGCCCAGAGCATCAGGGAAATGCAGGCGGATCGTCCGGCACGGACCGAAATCCTTACCGTCGCCGGACAGGGACATCCCCCGCTGCTCGAAACGGGCGACCTCCCCCAGCGCATTGCCGGCTTTCTCGCCAGGGCCGACCAGAAGGGCTGAACGAAAATCATACTGCTTGATGGGCAAGCTGCCGCCGACCCGACGTCGTGCGGCGTGGCCTGTTCGCGCGCGATTGTTCCCGCCCCTTAGGTCACAATTAGTTCAGCCCGGTTCGCGCCCCACAACGGGAACAGGCACCGTTCGCTCACGTTGATGCGACATGCCTTCAAGGCACCAACCAATCTAGAGAGGAATTAAATATGCGTATCAAGACATTGCTCGCAGCAGCAGCCATCACCGCCCTGACCGGCTCGGCAATCGCCCAGTCGACGAGTGCCGTCGGCACGGGGCCGACCCAGGGTGAACCTGCTCAGGCTCAGTGGGGCTCGGCGGAAGAGGAGCGGATGTTCCAGGAGCGCGCCGAGACCTGGGGCGGCTTCTTCACCGACGAGACCTATTCGGAGCTGGTTCCCGAGGACGACTTCAGGGCGTACTGGGATGGCATGAGCGCCGAAGATCAGGCCGATGCCCGCGACGTTTGCGAGCAGGTCGGCGGCGCTCCGACCAACTATCGCAACACCACGATTCAGATGTGCCAGAACATGGGTCTGATCTAAGCGATCCATTCATTGCACAAGCAAAAGGCCCGCGGTCGATGACCGCGGGCCTCTTTGCATCAGGTCAAGCCTGATCAGAAGTTGCGCTGGAAGCGCAGGAAGCCGCCCCAATCGTCGGTACGCACACCAGCCTGGCTGGCATTGCCATAACGAACTTCCGTGCGGATCTCGAGATCCTGGACCGGGGTCCAGATCAGCGAGCCGTCCACATAGTGGTGGTGCGGGTTGCCGGCGCCGAAGCCGCTCAGGTACTGGTAGCCAACCTGCGCAGCGAACTGCGGGTTGAAGCGGTGCTGGTAGCCAACCGCAGCCGACCAACGAGCGCCGTTGCTGAAGCCGCCGGCGGCGGGTGCAGCAGCATAAACCATCTGCGGAGCGTAGACGTTGTTTCTGCTGTTCGCCCAGTAGAACTCACCGCGGAGCGAGGAGCCCGGAGCGGCAGGTACATTGATCTGTCCGCCGACGCGAGCAGTCCACGACTCGTCAACCGCGTCGTAACCGAATGCACCGTAAGCGCCGCCCCAAGCCTGGCTGATGCCGAGCTTACCGACAACGTCGGGCATGTACTGGCGGTTCTGAGCAACGCCGTTGATCACGCGACCGTTGTTGTCCTCAAGCGACAGGACGCCGAAGAAGCCTTCGGGAGCCGTGAAGGTGTAACGGATCTGGCTGCGACGCTGGAAGCCGTAGGAGAATGCACCGGTGTCCGACTGAGTCGGGCCGTAGTTGCCCAGCGGGCCGGACCAAACCCAGGCCGACTCGAGGTAACCAGCGAGCAGTTCACCCTGAGCGGTGCTCATCGAGATGAACATCCAGGGCATGGCGGTCACGCCACTGTCGTTGATGGCCTGGCCGGAGTTGGTCTCGAGACGGACGAAGCCGCGCAGCGTGCCCCACTCGGTCTCCGAACGAACGTCGAAGTTCAGACGACCGCGAGCATACTTGAACCAGCCATTGTTGCCGGGAGTGGAGAGGCTGTTCCAGCCCATCTGATAACGGGCAAAGCCGCTGATGCGCATGCAGGTCTCGGTGCCGGGGATGTAGAAGAAGCCAGCGCCGTAGACGTCGCAAATGCGAACGTATTCCATGGTCTCTGGTTCGGCGTAGATGATCGGATCGGCTGCCTGAGCACCCGAGACGGCGAGCATCGAAGCTGCCGCGGAGCCGAGCAGAAGGCTCTTGATTTTCATGTTCTGACCTCCAGTCAAAATTTCATTAAACGGGTCTGGGTATTTCTTCGCTGAAGGACAGCATTCCCTGCCCCATCCCCAACTGCGAAGAAGGCGCTTCGTCGCCCCTGCTTCGAGATGGACAATACTGATGGGCTGGCCGCGTTCAACCGATAATGGCGGCAAGGTGGCTGTAGGAGGGCGCTATGAAATGGCCTTGTTGCACAAAAGACACGTTTTGGTGGGGGGCGTTAGGACATCGTTAACCCTATGGGACGCCCCGGCGTCGTTTCGGCGCTGAAGAGCGGCTGGAATCGCACTTCGCGGGGTGATGGCGAGGCATTTTCCGTCGAATCGATTCGTCCGGGGGCGAATCCGCGATTGCCGACGCCCCATTTGGGCTGTGGATCGAGAGACGACCTGACTGCGGCCTCTGCGAAGGTCAGCCTGACCCTCAGCTTCGGTGGCGCTCTCCTTCATCTGGAGAACCCACCGCCGCCGAAGGGCTCGAATAGATAATAGCTCGCGCGCGCACGCGAGGCAGCGGGGATCTCGTCGCCCGAGCCAGGCAGTACCGCCGCGCGCGCGGACGAACCGGCTGCCTCCTTGCGCAGCGTCTGGTCTGGGCAACGCGGCGCCGATTCCCTTCATCCGCCGGTATACTGCACGGGGCCCGTTCAGGCGGGAGCCAGTCTCATGGCCTGATCTCCAGCCGCGCGATCTTCCCGCTCTCCAGTTCGAACGCGTAGCGCAGGTCGACCGGGCTGCCGGGGAAATCCCCCGATACACGGGCCGTCACAACGGTTCGCCCGTCTTCCTCGCCGATCGCCAAGGGATCGGTGGTGTAGGTGAATTTCGTGGACGCCTCGCTTTTCCATCGAGAGATGGCCGCGCGGCCCGAATGGGTCCGGCGCTCGTCGATGACGGTGGCGTCTTCGGCAAAGCAGAGGGCAACGGCATCGCCGTCGCTCTGGTCGGCCGCGAAGTAGGCCGCGATGGGTCCAGGCAGGGCGATGGGCATGACGTTCTCCTTCTGGTGTTGTGTCCCGGCTTAAATCGCCCTAGCCTGCGCGAATGACAAGAACAGACGAAAAAGTAAGATACTCACCTGAAAGTAAGGTACCTGCCGACCATACCCGGGAGACGGCGGCCGAAGGCGTCGAGCAGGCGCTGAAGCTGCTGGAAGGGCGGTGGAAGCTGATAATCCTGTTCCACCTGTTCGGCGGCAACACCATGCGGTTTTCGGAGCTCGAGCGGGCAATCCCTGCCGTGTCCCAGAAGATGCTGATCCAGCAGCTTCGACAAATGGAAGGCGACGGCATCGTGCGTCGCCTCGTTCACCACCAGGTGCCACCCAAGGTGGAATACTGCCTCACCGAATGGGGCCAGGCCCTGTGTCCAGCACTGGATGCCCTGTTGTCCTGGGCAGCGTTGCGCGAGGAGATGGCGGCTCCGGCGAGACACAGAGAATAAGGTCGAGACCTGCACGGCTTGAGGCACCGGCGCATCTCAAGGCTGCTAAGATTCTGTCGGTCAGACTTTGTCGATCTGGGCTGATGGCGGAGGGGATGGGCCTGATATCCAACCTTCTTTTGTGGATGCCGCTCGGTTTGCAAGGAAATTCTGATCTTCTGGACTTGTGATCGAGTGCGTACTTTTGTCAGGCCTGTTCGTGCGGCTGACATGGCGCCGCTGGCCGGGATGGTGATGCGCGGACCGGGTCCAAATCTCCAACGGCGAGCTCGAGGCTCGGAGAAGGTTTCTGGTTTGCCCGACCCGGATCATGTCGATCATGTGCCCATTCGGATCATGCCTTCCTCACAACTCGGTGGCCCGGCTGCCGATTCAACGCAGTGTTAGGCGCCGATCAGCACCGGGCCGCGATAGCTTTCACCTCGCGTCAGAATCGCCCAGATGCCACGCGCCATCTTGTTGGCCAGCGCGACGGCCACGACCGGGACCGGCTTGCGTTCCAGCATCCGCGCCAACCACGACCCCTTTGGCGCACCGCGGCGCGAGGCCCAGCGGATCACAGCGGTCGCCCCGATGACCAGCAATCGACGAATGTCGCGCTGCCCCATCTTCGAGGTCTTCCCCAGCTTCTGCTTGCCCCCGGTGGAATGCTGCCGCGGCACCAGGCCGAGCCAGGCGGCGAAATCTCGCCCTCGGCGGAACTGATCCATCGGCGGCGCGAAGGTCTCGACCGCCAGTGCAGTGATCGGGCCTACACCCGGCATCGTCTGCAACTGGCGCGGCATTTCAGCTTCGTTCGACAAGGCCGCGATCCTGGCTTTCAGCGCATCGATCCGGCCAGTCAGCTGGTTGATCTGGTCGAGGAGCATCTGGCAGATCTCGCGCGCCAGATCGGGGATGTCGGCGTCAGGATCTGCGATGACCCGTTCCAGGCGTGGCAAATAGCCAATCCCCACGGGGGCGACATGGCCGAACTCGTAGAGATGCGATCTCAGCGCATTCACGGCTTCGGTGCGTTGCTTCACGAGCTGTTCGCGCGTCCGGAACGCAACCGCTCGGGCTTGCTGTTCCTGGGTCTTGGGTTCCACAAACCGCATGGTCGGTCGCAGCGCCGCCTCGACGATCGCTTCCGCATCGGCGGCGTCATTCTTCTGGCGCTTGATGAACGGCTTGACGTAGTGCGGCGCGATCAGCCGGACCTTATGCCCGTGGCGGGACATTTCCCGCGCCCAATGATGCGCACTGGCGCAGGCCTCCATCGCCACGAGGCACGGCGGCTGCTCCGCCATGAACCGGGCGAACTGTGGTCGCGTCAGCTTCTTGCGGAACACGACGGACCCGTCCGCCGCGGCGCCGTGCACCTGGAACACGTTCTTTGCGAGATCGATGCCGATGATGGTAATCTCTCCCATGGATGCCCTCTCCTTCAGCTTGAGATTCAACACCGCAAGCTTGGCACATTGCGATGCCGTCTGGGGAGAGCGGCATCCACCCCATCTCCACAGTATTTCAGCTTGAAGCTGACCGCTGCAGGTCTCCACAGCATAAGCCGGGATGAGCTTGGAGTTCCATCGCTATCGCCAGTGTGTCGGGGCTGATCATCGGTTGTTAATGTGGTGCAGCCTCAAGGCGCGGTCTCCTGCGCCTTGTTTCTTTTCAGCCCGTGCTTGGCTTAATCATTCCAGCGAGATGGACCTGAGCAGGGACGAGAACTCGTCCTCGCCCGCCGCGTCGGGAGCCAGGTCGCCCGCACCGCCGGTGTAGGTGTAGTCTTGGAAGCGCCACGCGCCGCCGACCCAGCTCATCAGCCGCACATTGACCGTGCCGCTGGCCGGCAGGCCGCCCACATAACGCCAGGT
>Ga0076930_100167_pt1 | contig 89608 bp, 89 predicted proteins | sample HotLakConsoUCCRE_FD_71149 | JGI IMG/M metagenome (GOLD analysis project Ga0076930, IMG submission 71149) | Hypersaline microbial mat communities from Hot Lake, Washington, USA - Hot Lake Consortium UCC-RE (version 3) (version 3) ...
ACACCGGCCGCGTCACCAACATCACCGATTACGGCGCCTTCGTGGAGCTGGAGCCGGGGGTCGAGGGGCTGGTTCACGTCTCCGAAATGTCCTGGACCAAGAAGAACGTCCATCCGGGCAAGATCGTGTCGACCTCTCAGGAAGTCGAGGTCATGGTGCTGGAGATCGACAGCGCCAAGCGCCGGGTCAGCCTGGGGCTCAAGCAGACCATGCGCAACCCCTGGGAAGTCTTTGCCGAAACCCATCCCGAGGGCACCGAGGTCGAGGGCGAGGTCCGCAACATCACCGAGTTCGGCCTGTTCGTCGGCCTGCCCGGCGAGATCGACGGCATGGTGCACCTGTCCGACCTGTCCTGGGACGAGCGCGGCGAGGATGCGATCCAGAACTACCGCAAGGGCGACATGGTCAAGGCCAAGGTCACCGAGGTGGATGTGGACAAGGAACGCATTTCCCTGTCGATCAAGGCGCTGGACGGCGACCCCTTTGCGGATGCGATCGGCGGCGTGAAGCGCGGCTCGATCATCACCGTGAACGTGACCGCGATCGAGGATGGCGGGATCGAGGTGGAATACGAGGGCATGAAATCCTTCATCCGCCGTTCGGATCTGAGCCGCGACCGCGCCGAGCAGCGGCCCGAGCGGTTCCAGGTCGGTGACAAGGTCGATGTGCGCGTCACCAATATCGACAGCAAGTCGCGCCGGCTGGGCCTGTCGATCAAGGCCCGCGAGATCGCCGAGGAAAAGGAAGCGGTGGAGCAGTACGGCTCGTCCGATTCCGGGGCCTCGCTGGGCGACATCCTGGGCGCCGCGCTGAAGGGCGGCGACGACAAGTGATCGCACCGGCCTGAGGCCTGAGCTCATACCCCCGCCGGAGAGATCCGGCGGGGGTTTTGCGTTCCGGGCGCCCATTGGACGGCCGAAGCGGGCCGAATCGGGAGGGGAGCCCCGGCATCACGCCGCATCGCGGCATCGCGGATTGCCGCGTCGCAGATCGCCGAAACCGGGCCAAGTCGCGGGAATCGGGGCGAAAAGCGCGCCGAATGCCGCTGTCTGCTATTTCGTGCGGGCGGTGTTTGCGCCTATAGTCGTCGGGCGGCCGAACACCCGGGCCGCGGTCCGACACAAGAAATCCCGGGGGGGAGCCCAATGATCCGTTCGGAGCTGATCGAGAAGATCGCCGCTGAGAACCCGCATCTTTATCAGCGCGATGTCGAGCGAATCGTGAACACGATCTTCGACCGGATCATCGAGGCGATGGCCGAGGGCGACCGCGTCGAACTGCGCGGTTTCGGCGCCTTTTCGGTCAAGAAACGCGATGCGCGGATGGGTCGCAACCCGCGCACCGGCGAGGCGGTGCAGGTGGATGAAAAACACGTGCCCTTCTTCAAGACCGGGAAGCTGTTGCGGGACCGGCTGAACGGGCAGTAGACTGGATCCATGACCTATATCCGCTATGCCTTCTGGGCGATCGTCGCCATCTGCCTGATCTTCATCGGGATGGCCAATCTGGAGCCGACCACGCTGTCGCTGGTGCCGGCGGGGCTGGAGCGCTTCGTGCCGTTCCCGACCTCGATCCAGGTGCCGCTGTTCGTGGTGATCTTCGCCGGGGTGGCGATCGGGCTGCTGGTCGGCTTTCTTTGGGAATGGGTGCGCGAGCACCGGATCCGGTCCGAGGCCCGCGCCCGCAAGCGCGAAGCCGACGCCCTGCGCCGCGAGGTGGACCGGCTGACCGCGCAGAAGCACGAGGGCAAGGACGAGGTCCTGGCGATTCTGGACAAGGCGTCCTGAGCCGACGGGCGCCGCTCGCCCCGGGCCGGGCCCGGGGCATCGCCCCGCCCGCCGTCCCGGTCGGAGATCCCTGATGGATGTGCGCGTGAAGATCTGCGGTCTGAAAACCCGCGACGCGGTCGATGCCGCGGTATCGGCCGGGGCCGCTTACCTGGGCTTCGTGTTCTTTGCCCGCAGCCCGCGGGCGGTATCGGTGACCGAGGCCGCGGCGCTGGCCGTTCAGGTGCCGCCCGGTGTGGCCAAGGTGGCGCTGGTGGTCGATGCCGATGAGTCCACGCTGGACGCGCTGGTGGGGGCCGTGCCGCTGGACATGCTGCAATTGCACGGCCACGAAACGCCCGCGCGGGTGGCGGCGATCCGCGCCCGCCACGGCCTGCCGGTGATGAAGGCGGTCGGGGTCTCGGGGGCGGAGGACCTGGGCGCGATCGACCTCTATTCCGGCGTGGCCGACCAGCTTTTGATCGATGCGAAACCGGCGCCCGGGGCCGATCTGCCCGGGGGCAACGGGATCGCCTTTGACTGGCGGCTGCTGGCGGGGCGGAAATACTGGACCCGTCCCTGGATGCTGGCCGGCGGCCTGACACCTGGCAACGTGGCCGAGGCGGTGCGGCTGACCGGGGCGCGGCAGGTCGATGTGTCCTCGGGGGTGGAAAGCGCGCCGGGGGTGAAGGATCCCGGGCTGATCCGCGCCTTTGTCGATGCGGCGCGCGGCCCGGTCGTGCCCAGGCTGTAGACCGCCGTGCCTGGTGGCCACCGGCCGGAGCTTCCGGCGGGAGTTTTTCGGCCAGGATGACGGGGCGGCGGCTTTACCGGCCGGTCCGGGCGCGCTAGATCAGGCGGGAAATGCCGGGAGGGCGCGATGGCCGAAGACCTGATCAATTCCTTCATGACCGGGCCGGATGACCGGGGCCGGTTCGGCAAGTTCGGCGGGCGCTTCGTCTCCGAAACGCTGATGCCGCTGATCCTGGACCTGGAGGCGGAATACGAGCGTGCCAAGGACGACCCGGATTTCTGGGCCGAGATGGACGACCTGTGGAAACATTATGTCGGCCGGCCCAGCCCGCTTTATTTCGCCGAACGCCTGACCGAGCGCCTCGGCGGTGCCAAGATCTACTTCAAGCGCGACGAGCTGAACCATACCGGCGCGCACAAGATCAACAACGTGCTGGGCCAGATCATCCTCGCCCGCCGTATGGGCAAGACCCGCATCATCGCCGAAACCGGCGCGGGCCAGCATGGCGTGGCCACCGCGACGGTCTGCGCCAAGTTCGGCCTGAAATGCGTGGTCTACATGGGTGCTCATGACGTGGAGCGTCAGGCGCCCAACGTGTTCCGCATGAAGCTGCTCGGCGCCGAGGTGATCCCCGTCACCTCCGGCCGCGGCACGCTGAAAGATGCCATGAACGACGCGCTGCGCGACTGGGTCACCAACGTGCGCGACACCTTCTACTGCATCGGCACCGTGGCGGGCCCGCATCCCTACCCGGCGATGGTGCGTGATTTCCAGTCGATCATCGGCAAGGAAACCCGTGAACAGATGATGGAGGCCGAGGGCCGCCTGCCTGACACGATCATCGCCGCCATCGGCGGCGGGTCGAACGCGATGGGCCTGTTCTACCCCTTTCTCGATGACAAGGAGGTCGCGATCATCGGGGTCGAGGCGGGCGGCAAGGGCGTCAACGAGAAGATGGAGCATTGCGCATCCCTCACAGGCGGGCGCCCCGGCGTGCTGCACGGCAACCGCACCTACCTGCTGCAGGACGAGGACGGCCAGATCCTCGAAGGGCATTCCATCTCGGCGGGTCTCGATTATCCCGGCATCGGGCCGGAACATGCCTGGCTGCATGACATCGGCCGGGCCGAATATGTCTCGATCACCGATACCGAGGCGCTCGAGGCGTTCCAGCTGTCTTGCGAGACCGAGGGAATCATCCCGGCGCTGGAGCCGTCGCACGCACTGGCCCATGTCGCCAAGATCGCGCCGGACCTGCCGCGGGATCATCTGATCTGCATGAACATGTGCGGCCGTGGCGACAAGGACATCTTCACCGTCGCGCGGGCGCTGGGTTGGGACATGACCGGCGCCTGACGGGGCCGGACATCCCTATACCTTCCGTTTAGGTCGCTAGACTGCGGGTTTACGACCCGCCGCCTAAACCCATACTCGATTTCGCAACGCCCCGCCGTGCGCTCTGGTGGCGGTGACGGGTGGCACTGGCGCCGCCCGCACCCACCGAGAGGAGATCGAGATGATCAACCGGATCCTGATGACGACAACCGCGATGGGACTTGTCGCTGTTTCGCCTGCCTACGCCCAGAACAGCCTCGTCAACACGCTTGCGGCGCAATACCAGGCCCAGGGCTTTACCTACATCGAGATCGACGAGGGCCCGACGCAGATCAAGGTCGAGGCGACGATGGGCAATCAGACCATCGAGGTCATCTACGATATCGCGACCGGCAACATCCTGAGGTCGGAAGTCGAGCCTGCGGATGACGACGACATCGGCCGCGTCGGGGTCGACTACGACCGCGAAGACGAGGACTTCACCGACGAAGACGAGTACGACGATGATGATGACGACGATGATGATGACGACGATGATGACGATGATGATGACGACGATGACGACGATGACGATGACGATGATGATGATGACGACGATGATGACGACGACGACTGATCCGGCCCCGGTCGGCAGATTGCCGTAACCGGTTCATCCCGTCGGCCCGCCTCGGGTCGGCGGGTTTTTCGCAAAGGACGTTCCGACATGCTGTCGCGCCGCGACTTCCTGACCTCAGCCATGGCCACGCTCGCGCTGACTGGCCCTGCCTTGGCCCAGACCGACAGGGTCACACGCGGGATCGTCCAGCAGCTCGAACGCCAGGGCTTCACGATTACCGAACTCCGCCGGACGCTTCTCGGACGTGTCCGTATCGTCGCGAGCCGCGGGTCCATGACGCGCGAGCTGGTGTTCGACCCCCGCAACGGCGCGATCCTGCGGGACTTCGTCTCGCGTGGCGGCGACTCCGTCGGCGTTCCCGACATCGGTGACTACGATGGCGGCGAAGACGAAGGCGGCGGCGACGACGATGATGACGACGACGACGACGACGACGACGATGACGACGACGATGATGATGACGATGACGACGACGATGATGACGACGACGATGATGACGACGACGATGATTGACGCCCCCGCAGGCGGGGCGTCGGCATGCTGAACCGTCCCGGGCTTTTCGGAACGATCCTCGTTCTTCAGGTCGCCTGTGCGGTCTTTTTCGTGTCGGACATTCTTCTCTCTCTGTTTCGCATTCCGGTCGACCCGGTCCCCTGGCGCTATCGCGAGTTGATGGAGATCGGCGCCGCGGTGGGCCTTGTTCTAGGCGTGGTTCTGGGAGCGGTCACATTACGCGCTTCCCTCAGGCGCACCCGCGCCGTCGAGCAGGCTTTGCGCGCCGCGTCGGGCGCCTTCATGGAGATCGTCGACGAGCGCTTCGACGAATGGGCCCTGACCCCGGCCGAGCGCGATGTCGCGCTGTTCGCGCTCAAGGGCATGTCCATCGCCGAGATCGCGGCATTGCGCGCCACCTCCGAGGGCACGGTGAAGGCCCAGACCAACGCGATCTATCGCAAGGCCGGCGTCAGCGGTCGGCCCCAGCTGCTGAGTCTCTTCGTAGAGGATCTGATGGGCGATGCGACGGCGCCTTCCGCCTGAGGACGGCGCGGTCTGTCAGGCGTCGCCGAGCGCGTTTGCCTCCAGCACTTCCAGTGGAATGATGTCGAGCGCGCGCTCATGGGTGGCCGACAGGTTCACGCGAGGCGCGACGCCCTCGTCATGGGCCTGCAGGAACCGGCTGGCGCAAAGGCACCACTGGTCGCCGGGCTTGAGACCGGCGAAGTTGAACTCGGGCCGCGGCGTGGACAGGTCGTTGCCCACGTATTTCGAGAAGGCGAGGAATTCCGCTGTCATGACGGCACAGACCGTGTGCGATCCTTGATCCTCGCTGCAGGTGTCGCACTGGCCATTGCGGAAGAAACCGGTCATCGGGTCACGAGAACAGCCCGTCAGCGGACCTCCGAGCACATTCACCGACGGCACCATGGAGAATCCCATTGCCACACCTCACCCTGTCCTGTTCGCGAAAACCACGCTAGCAGGTCGGCAAAAATTGGCAATGTCTACAACCTCCAAGTGATCCAGCGCCCGTGGAAATCCACCCTCGCGAGAAGATGTCTCCGTCCATCCCCGTCCGGGTCGGGCCAGAGTCGGGCGGTGAGGGCGGCGCCGTCTGCCGCGCCGTCTGTCTCCATCGCGACATGGACCAGAGGTGCGGTTGCCGTGGCGCGTCTGCCTGCGGCCTCCAGCATGGCCGTGGCCGCCGCCTGCGTCTCGGGCGGGAAATATTGCCATGCGATGGTGTTGTAGACGACGTGAAGCTGACCGGGACGTGCGGCCGCCAGCCGCCGTGCCAGCCAGGGCGCGGCGTCATCCCGGTCCGGCATGGTCCCGGCCAGTGCGATCGCGCCACGGGTCAGGGTCAGGCGATGCGGCTGATCGGGCCAGAGATACGCCAGCAAACGTAACTGCGCCGCGGGGTCATGCGGGTCCAGCGGGTTGCGATCGACGCCCGCCCTGTCGGTCACGCGGATGGGCCGCGGCACGGGGCCATCGCCAGACCACTCGGGGGCCAGGCGCACGGGGCTGTCGGGCGGGCCATGCAGCGTGCCGCCTGCCTCGAGCGCGAAGCGGTCAAGCGACAGGTTGAGGCCGGCGCTGGCCCCAAGCTCGGACAAGGTCACCGGCAGATCGTGGCGCGCCAGAGCCCACCAGATCGCAGGGATCAGTGCCGCGGCCCGGCGCACCTCGTTGGTCTGCGGCGCCTCGTCCAGCCACGCCATCAGCCGTTGCTCGTGGCGCGTCAGGGCCGTGGCGATCGCGGACCAGAGCGCGTCATCGTCTGTCTCGGCCGGCGGGTAGACCGCCGCAAGTGCCGGGTCGGTGCCGTCCAGCACAAGACCGTGGAGCGCCCCGGCAAGGCGCAGGGGCACGGAATGCCCGTTCGAACTCACGTCGCCCGGCCAGTCCAGCAGTCGACGCGCGACGGCGCCGTCGGGGGTCAGGCGCTCGGCCAGAAGCGGCATCAGCCGCCCCATGAAGGGCGAGCCGAGCATCGCACAGGCTTCGCCCTGCCGCATGAACGCGGTGCGCAGGCGGTCGTTCACTTGAACCTGTCCATGAGCCGCTGCAGCGGGCTGCGGGCATCTTCCCCCATGTCCGGCTTCGCAGGATCGGCTTTCGGCGCCGCCTTCGCCGCGCTGGCAGAGCTGCGCGGCGGCGCCATGCGCAGCGCCACTGCGTTCAGAAAGCGGGCGGTGTCGCCCTTGGCCAGATCGGGCGCGCCGTCGGACATGCCGCGCATCAGATCGTCGAGCCAGCCCTGATCGGCCTTGGCGAAATCCGACAGCACGTATCCCGCCACGCGATCCTTGTGGCCGGGATGCCCGATGCCCAGGCGGATACGGTGATAGGCCTCGCCGATATGCTGGTGCATCGACCGCAACCCGTTGTGCCCCGCATGCCCGCCGCCGGTTTTCGCCCTGAGCTTGCCCGGCGCGAGGTCCAGTTCGTCATGGAAGACGGTGACGTCCCCCGGCGAAAGCTTGTAGAAGCGCATCGCCTCGCCAACGGACTGGCCCGAGAGGTTCATGAAGGTCTCGGGCTTGAGCAGCAGCACCTTTTCCCCCCCGAGGGTGCCCTCGCACAGGCTGCCCTGGAATTTGCCCCGCCAGGGGGAAAAGCCGTGATCGGCGGCGATCCGGTCCACCGCCATCCAGCCGATGTTGTGCCGGTTGCCCGCGTATTTCGCGCCGGGATTGCCCAGTCCGACCCAAAGCTGCATGGTCTCCGCCCTGCGTGGTTGCACCCTGCCCGGTGATGCCAGCCGCCCGGCGGTTTGCCAAGGGGCAGGGGTGCGTGTCAGGGTGCGACCAACCCCGGAGGACATGCCATGACCGACCTGCCCGACACCATGCGCGCTCTGATGCTGACCGGGCGCGATGCGCTGGAGCTGGAACAGGTGCCGCGCCCCGACCCCGGTCCGGGCCAGATCCTCGTGCGTGTTGCGGCCTCGCCGGTGAACCCGTCCGACCTGATGACGCTCAAGGGCGAATACGGCATCGGGGCGAAGTATCCGTTCGTGCCGGGCCTCGAGGGGTCGGGCCGGGTCGTCGCCGCGGGCAGCGGCCTCATGGGCCGCTGGCTGATGGGCAAGCGCGTGGCGCTGGCCACGGGCGTGGGGGGCCTCTGGGCGGATTACGCCGTTGTCGATGCCACGGGCGCCATTCCCCTGCCCGAGGGCGTCTCGTTTGGCTCGGGGGCGATGTCGGCGGTGAACCCGCTGACGGCACTCGCGCTGATCTCGCTCGCGCGCAGGGGCGGGCATTGGGCCGTGGTCTCGACCGGGGCCGGCGGACAACTGGGCCGGATGATCCGCAAGCGCGCCCGGGAAAAGGGCGTCAAGGTCATCAATGTCGTGCGCCGAGCCGATCAGGTGGCCCAACTGCAGGCCGAGGGCGCGCGGTTTGTCCTCAACTCGTCCGACGCCCGTTTCGACGAGGATCTCGCGCAGCTTTGCCGCGATCTGCGCTGCCGCATGGCGTTCGACGCGGTGGGTGGTGCCATGACCGGGCGGCTGGTCGCGGCCCTCCGTCCCGGCGGTGAGGTGCTGGTCTACGGCGCGCTCGAGCAGGCGGCGATCCAGCTGCATCCGGGCCAGATGATCTTCCGCGAGGCGACGGTGCGGGGGTTCTGGCTGTCGAAATGGCTGCCGCGGCAGGGGCTGCCGCGCCTGCTGTGGTCCGCGCGCGAGGCGACGCAGGCGCTGAAGGGCGGCTTCGCGGTCAGCGACGTGGCGCGCGTCGTCACGCCGGAGACGGCGCAGGAGGGCATCGCCGCCTATGCCGCCAGCATGTCGGCGGGCAAGACGCTGATCCGGTTCTCCGATGATGACCTCGGCGTGACACCCACGGGGTGAGGTCGCGAAAATGCCATGGTCATGCGTCAGACCCCACGCCATGATGCACGCAAGGACGACAGGACCGGGGACCGCCGCCCATGCATGAGTTTCGCCTGAACGGCGTCGATCTGGGCCTGCCCGCCGGGCTGGCCACGCCCGCCATTCGCGAAAAGCTGGCCGACGGCACCTACGAGGAGGACGAGGCGCGCGCCGCCGAACGCTGCGTGCGGCCGGGGTTCCGGGTGCTCGAACTGGGTGCCGGGATCGGCTATGTCACGGCACTCTGCGCGCAGCGCGCGGGCCCCGAGAACGTGCTGTCGGTCGAGGCGAACCCCGACCTTCTGCCGGTGATCGAGGCGAACCTCGCACGCAATGGCCTGTCGGGCGTCAGCGTGATGCACGGCGCCGCGACCGGCCCGGTCGAAGAGGGCGCGATGGCCGAATTCTCCGTCTCGGACGGCTACACCGGCTCCAGCCTCGGCGGGAAGGGACGGGGGGTGCGCGTGCCGCTGATCTCGGTCCATGACCTGATCCGGGCGCACAAGCCGCATGTCGTGCTGATGGATGTCGAGGGGGCCGAGGCGGACATGTTCAACCGCCTCTGGAAATGCCCCTTGCGGTTTTGCGTGATGGAATTGCACCCGCGCAAATACCACGCCCGGGTGATCAAGAAGATCGTCGATGTGATGTCGCAGATGGACATGACCTACGACCCCGTCACCTCGCGCGGCAAGGTGCTGGGGTTCCGCAAGGTCTGGGGCGCGGGGGATGAGGTGGAGGAGGAATGATCCCTCCGCTGGCGTAGGGTGGGTGAAACCCACCATCCGTCGCAACTCCGATGCACCGCCCTCCGGCCTGCTGCCGGAAGGTGGGTTGCACCCACCCCGCGAAGGTGGGTTTCACCCACCCTGCATCACCGCGTGAACTTCTTGTACTTCAGCCGCTTGGGCTCCAGCGCGTCGGGGCCCAGGCGGCGCTTCTTGTCTTCCTCGTAATCCTCGAAGTTGCCCTCGAACCATTCGACATGCGCGTCGCCCTCGAAGGCGAGGATGTGGGTGCACAGGCGGTCGAGGAAGAAGCGGTCGTGCGAGATGATCACCGCGCAGCCCGCGAAATCCTCGAGCGCGTCCTCGAGCGCGCGCAGCGTCTCGACGTCGAGGTCGTTGGTCGGCTCGTCGAGGAGCAGCACGTTGCCCCCCGATTTCAGCAGCTTGGCCATGTGGACGCGGTTGCGTTCGCCCCCCGACAACAGGCCCACCTTCTTCTGCTGGTCGCCGCCCTTGAAGTTGAAGGCCCCGCAATAGGCGCGGCTGTTGATCTCGGCATCGCCCAGCTTGATGATCTCGGCCCCGCCCGAAATCTCTTCCCAGACGGTCTTGTTCGCATCGAGCGCATCGCGGGACTGGTCGACATAGGACAGCTGCACCGTCTCGCCGAACTCGACCGTACCCTCGTCGGGCGTTTCCTGCCCGGTCAGCATGCGGAAGAGCGTCGTCTTGCCCGCACCGTTGGGGCCGATCACGCCGACGATGCCGCCGGGCGGCAGGGCAAAGCTCAGGTCTTCGATCAGCAACCTGTCGCCGTAGCCCTTCTTGAGGCCGTTCACCTCGATCACCCGGCCGCCGAGGCGAGGCCCGTTGGGGATGACGATCTGCGCGCGGCTGATCTTTTCGCGCTCGGATTGGCTGGCCATTTCCTCGTAGGCGTTGATCCGGGCCTTCTGCTTGGCCTGACGCGCCTTGGCGCCGGCGCGGATCCATTCCAGTTCGCGCTCCAGCGTCTTCTGGCGGGACTTGTCCTCGCGGGCTTCTTGCTCCAGCCGCTTGGCCTTCTGCTCCAGCCAGGCGGAATAATTGCCCTCGTAGGGGATGCCGCGGCCGCGATCCAGCTCGAGAATCCAGCCGGTGATGTCGTCGAGGAAATAGCGGTCGTGGGTGACGATCAGGATCGTGCCCCTGTACTCGATCAGGTGCTGTTGCAGCCAGGCGATGGTTTCCGCGTCCAGGTGGTTGGTCGGCTCGTCCAGCAGCAGCATCTCGGGTGCTTCCAGCAGCAGCTTGCACAGTGCGACGCGGCGGCGTTCGCCCCCCGACAGCGTGGCGACCGGCGCGTCGTCGGGCGGACAGCGCAGCGCCTCCATCGCGACGTCGATCTGGCTGTCGAGATCCCACAGGTTGTTCGAATCGATCTCGTCCTGGAGGGTCGCCATCTCGTCGGCGGTCTCGTCGGAATAGTTCATCGCCAGCTCGTTGAACCGGTCCAGCTTGGCCTTCTTCTCGGCCACGCCCAGCATGACGTTCTCGCGCACGGTCAGACCTTCGTCGAGATGCGGCTCCTGCGGGAGGTAGCCGACGCGCGCGCCCTGCGCGGCCCAGGCCTCGCCGGAGAAATCCTTGTCGATGCCCGCCATGATCCGCATCAGGGTGGATTTGCCCGCGCCGTTGACGCCGACCACGCCGATCTTGACGCCCGGAAGAAAGTTCAGGCGAATGTTCTCGAAGCACTTCTTGCCGCCCGGATAGGTCTTGGAGACGCCATCCATGTGATAGACATACTGATAGGAGGCCATGTGCCGCTCCGTTCCGGTGATCCGTGGTTCCGACGCTATCTAATGGCCCGCGCCCGGATGGGCAATCGGGGGCGGGGCGTTGTCGCGCACTTCCCCGCCGGGGACAGACAGGATATGCCGCCCGGCGATGCGCAGCGACTTTCCCCTTGCCCTGCCGGGCATGACCGTGGGCCTCTTCGGCGGCTCCTTCGACCCGCCCCACGCGGGCCACGTGCATGTCAGCCGCGAGGCGCTCAAGCGCTTCGGGCTGGACCGGGTGTGGTGGCTGGTCAGCCCCGGCAACCCGCTCAAGGCGCGCGGCCCCGCACCGCTTGACCGGCGGATGGCGGCTGCGCGCGCGCTGGTGCGCGACCCGCGGATCACCATCACGGATATCGAGGCGCATCTGGGCACCCGTTACACCGCCGAGACGCTGTCGCGGCTGATGGCGCTCTATCCCGGCGTGCGTTTCGTCTGGCTGATGGGGGCCGACAACCTGGCGCAATTCCATCGCTGGCAGCATTGGGACTGGATCCTGCGCACCGTGCCGGTGGGTGTTCTGGCCCGCCCCGGTCAGCGCATCTCGGCGCGCACATCGCATGCCGCGCAGGTCTTCGCGCGTTACCGCCTGCCTGCCGCGCGGGCGCATCTGCTGGCGCGATACGAGCCGCCGGCCTGGTGTTTCCTCAACCTGCCCATGGTCGATGACTCCTCTACCGCGATCCGCGCCCGCGGCGACTGGTAGCGCCTCAGCGCCCCTCCCGCAGCGTGAGCGTGGCCAGCCCCGAGACCAGCAGGATCAGCAGGCCCACGAGTGTCAACGCGTCGGGCCAGACGCCGAAGACAGCCCAGCCGAGCGCCGTCGCCGCGATCAGCTGGGTATAGACGAAGGGCGCAAGCCGCGTCGCGGGCACCATGCGCAACGCAAGGATCAGGCACAGGTTGCCCAGCATCGACCCCAGCGCCGAGGCCAGCGTCAGCGCGCCGATGCGTGGCGTCATGTCCGGCATCGCGGGCAGGCCAAGCGGCGCCAGGACAAGCGCGCCGACCACGAGTTGCGAGATCAGCATGGCCCGCGGGCGCGCAAGCTCGGCCAACCAGCGCGAGGCGGTGAGGTAGCCGCCGTAGAACAGCCCCGCCAGCACCGCGAAGCCAAGGCCGGGCGTCATGCCGAAGCCGGGTTTCACCACGAGGATCACGCCGCAGAACCCGATGGCCAGAAGCATCACCCGCGCTGTCGAGAACGACTCCCGCAGCAGCCAGGCCGACAGCAGGTAGGCCACCATCGGCCCGACGAAGAAAGCGCCGAAGACATTGGCCATGGGTTCGGTCCTGAGCGCCGTCAGGATCGACACGATGCCGCCTACGATCAGCAGCCCGCGCAGCCAGACCCGCCAGTCGAGGAACAGTCGCACGGGTGTCAGGTGCAGCACGAACGGCACGAGCAGCAGCGCCCCGAGGGCAAAGCGGCTCCAGGCCGTGAACACGGGGGCAACGCCGGCCTCGCCCATCAGCTTGCCGGCGGCGTCGCCCGCGGGAATCAGCGCCATGGCCAGCAGCATGAGAGGAAGCGCTCGGAGCGTGTCGCGGTGCATGGCCCGTGCTATCTCATGGTGATGACGTCGGAAAGCCATGCTGTCACGCAGGCGTGTGGGTGCTTGGGCCTTGAGTGCTGCCGGGTGCTGGGCTTTAGTCTGCGGCGAGATTGAAACCAACGGCCATTTCATGTTCACGCGACGCTCATTTCTGATCGGAACCGCGAGCCTCGCCGCCTCGCCCTCTCTCGGCGCTGCGCCGGAGCGGTCACTGCGTCCACTGCTCCGACCCGAGGGGCTGTTTCGCAGGGCCATCCCGTCGGGTGCGGAGCTCGTGGCGCGGGCGGCGCTTGGCGGCCGCGTCGGCTACGCGGTGGCGGACGTATCCACCGGCGAGATGCTCGAGGTCTTTCATCCCTTGCTGCCGATGCCGCCGGCATCGGTCACGAAGGCGGTGACCTGCGCTTACGGTCTGCAGCGTCTCGGGCCCGGCTACCGGTTTCGAACGCGGATCATCGCGGCCGGGCCGATCGTGGACGGTCGGCTTGATGGCGACCTCTGGCTGGTGGGATCGGGCGATCCGCTGCTCGACACCGATACGCTCGCCGCGATGGCCGCGGAGTTGCGCAATCTTGGCCTCACCGAGGTCACCGGGCGGCTTCTGCTGGCGGATGGCGCGCTGCCGCAAATCTTCGAGATCGACCCGACCCAGCCGCCGCATGTGGGATACAACCCGGCGATTTCGGGACTGAACCTCAATTTCAACCGGGTGCATTTCGAATGGTCCCGCGAGGCGCTTGACTACAACGTCAGCATGGATGCCCGTTCCGAGACACTGCGCCCCGCGGTGCGCATCGCGCGGATGCGCGTCGAGGATCGCGCGGCCCCCGTCTACACCTACGCCGAGATCGACGGTCGCGACCAGTGGACCGTCGCGCGGGGTGCCCTGGGCGACAGCGGCGCGCGCTGGTTGCCGGTGCGTCGGCCCTCGGACTACGTGGCCGAGGTCTTCGAGACGCTCGCCCGCGCCAACGGCCTGACCTTCCGCAGCGTCGAGCGGGCCGCGGGCACGCCGGACACGCCGGTGGTGCTGGTCGAACATGTGAGCGAGCCGCTGGAGGATATCCTGCGCGGCATGATGCGCTGGTCCACCAACCTGACCGCCGAGGTCGTGGGCCTTCTGGCGACGCAGGCGGGCGGCGTCCGCCCCGCCTCCCTCACCGAGTCGGCGGGCGAAATGTCGGCCTGGATGCGCGACAGCCTCGGGGCGCGACAGGCCGCCTTCGTCGATCACTCCGGTCTCGGCGACCAGAGCCGCCTGCGCGCCTCCGACATGGTGACGGCCCTGGTGGCCGCGGGGCCGAACGGTCTGTTGCGGCGCCTGATGCGCGACATCCCGATGCGCGACGAGCGTGGCAATCCGATCCCCAATCATCCGGTTGACGTCGTCGCCAAGACCGGCACGCTCAACTTCGTCTCGTCTCTGGCCGGTTACGCGCGCCTGCCCGGCGGGCGGGATCTGGCCTTTGCCATCTTCTGTGGCGACATGGACCGGCGCTCCGCCCTGAGCGAGGCCGAGCGCGAACGGCCACCCGGCGCACGCGGCTACAATGCGAGCGCAAAGGCCCTGCAGCAGCAACTGATCGAGCGCTGGGCGGTGATGTATCCCTAGCGCCCACGGCTTCGACGGGCTGTCGTCAATCCGGCACTGTTTGGTCATCTGCGTGTGACGCACATGGTGCAATGGGTTGGGGTCGCCACGCCCAATCGGAGACATCCATGCCCCGCTCTTCGCTGATGCCGACATCCGCGCTGGCCCTTCTGGCCGCGACCCCTGCGCTTGCGCAGGATATGCATTTCAACCGGATCGCCTCCTTTCCGGTCGCCCTGAACACGCCCGATGCCGAAGAGACCTCGGCCGAGATCATCGCGGCCACCGCAGACGGCATGACGCTGGTCTATTCCGACAGCCCCGCGGGCGTGATCGGCTTCATCGACATCACCGACCCCGCGAACCCCGTTGCGGCAGGCAGCTTCGCCCTGCCCGCCGGTGAGCCGACGGCAGTGTCTGCGCTGGGGCAGACCGTTTTCGTGGCCGAGAACACCTCGGAAAGCTACACCGCGCCCTCCGGCGTTCTGCACGCCATCGACGCAGGCAGCCGCGATGTGATCGCGTCTTGCGATCTGGGCGGCCAGCCAGACAGCACGGCGGTGGCGCCCGACGGCAGCTTCATCACCGTGGCGATCGAGAACGAGCGCGACGAGGATCTGGGCGAGGGCCGCGTGCCGCAGATGCCCGCGGGCTACCTTGTGATCCAGCCGCTGGGCGAGAACGGCGCGATGGATTGCGACGCGCAGATCCGCGTCGACCTGACCGGGTTGGCTGATATCGCCCCCGAAGATCCCGAGCCGGAATTCGTGGACGTGAACGCGAACGGTGACATCGCCGTGACGCTTCAGGAAAACAACCACATCGTCGTCGTCTCCGCCGCAGGCGAGGTGCTCGGCCATTTCTCCGCCGGGTCGGTGACGCTCGAAGGTGTCGATACCGAGGAAGAGGGCGCGTTGATCTTCACCGACACGCTGGCCGATGTGCCGCGCGAACCCGACGCGCTGCAGTGGATCGACACCGACCATGTCGTCATCGCCAACGAGGGCGACATGGACGGCGGCAGCCGCGGCTTCACCGTGTTCCACCGCGACGGGACCGAGGTTTTCGAGTCCGGCATGTCCTTCGAATACGCGCTGGTCGAGATCGGCCACTATCCCGAGGATCGCTCGGGCAACAAGGGTGTGGAGCCCGAGGGGATGGAGTTCGGCACCTTCAACGGCGTGCCGATGATGTTCCTGCTGGCCGAGCGTTCTTCGGTCATCGGCGTCTACGACATGACAGACCCCGCCGCGCCGGTTCTGGCCCAGCTTCTGCCCTCGGGCATCTCGCCGGAAGGGGCGATGGCGATCCCCGAGCGCAACCTGCTGGTCACGGCCAATGAATTCGACGGGCGCGAAGACGGCGCGGCGCCCGCGCATGTCATGATCTACGAATACCAGTCGGCCCCTGCCGCCTACCCGCACCTGACCAGCGCAGGCACGGACGAACTGATCGGATGGGGTGCGATCTCGGGTCAGGTCATGGCCGAGGACGGCACGATCTTCGCCGTCTCCGACAGCTTCTACGGAATGCAGCCCACCATCTTCCACATCGACGGGAGCCAGACGCCCGCCCGCATCGTCGATGCGATCCGCGTGACACGCGAAGGCCAGCCCGCGCAGCTGATGGACATGGAGGGGATCGCGCTCGACGGTGAGGGCGGTTTCTGGATCGCCTCCGAAGGGCGTAGCGACCGCCTTGTGCCGCATGCGATCTATCGTGTCCGGGCCAATGGCGAGATCCGCAGCGCCATCGCCCTGCCGCCCGAATTGCTTGCGGTCGAGACGCGTTTCGGCTTCGAGGGGATCACGCGGGTGGGCGACATGCTCTATCTCGCGGTGCAGCGTCCGTGGCGCGATGATCCGGCCAACCATGCCAAAGTTCTGGGCTACAACACCGAAACGCGCGACTGGTCGGTGATCCACTACCCGCTGACCGAACCCGCCACCGGCTGGGTCGGCCTGTCCGAGATCGTGGCCCATGGCGATTTCGTCTACTTCGTCGAGCGCGACAACCAGATCGCGGGCGCCGCTGTGACCAAGCTGATCACCCGTGTGCCCCTGTCCGCGATGGAGGGGATGGTGGCCCTCGGCGAAACCCCCGCCGTGCTGGAGCCCGAGGTGGTCGTCGACCTGCTGCCCTATCTCACGTCTACCGGCGGCTATGTGCTCGACAAGGTCGAGGGGCTGGCCATCGCGGCGGATGGCACGATGTGGGTCTCGACCGACAATGACGGGGTCGACGACCACTCGGGCGAGACGATGTTCTTCGCCATCCCGCCGATGTGAGCGCGGTTGCGCCCCGGCTCGGTGGGCCGGGGCGTCTTGCCTGATTTCAACGAACCGATTTCAGCACCAACATCGCCCCTGCGCCCCGGCGCGGGGGTTTTCCATGTCATCCGCCCCCGGCCAGCCCCGCGGCCAATGCGTCGAAGACAAGCCTGACCCGGCGCGAACTGTGCAACTCGCGGTGCGCCACCAGCCAGACCGGGAAGGTCACGAGCGGCGGTGCCCCCGGTTGCGCCCGCGTCAACACCGGATCGGGATCGCCGCACCAGATCGGCAGCGCGGCCACGCCCAGCCCTGCGCGGGCGAGGGCCCGTTGCATGTGACTGTCCTCGGACAGCAGCGCGAAGGCCTCGGGCGCAAGCGTGATCCCACGCTCGGCCAGCATGCCGCGGTAGGTGTCCGCCAGGTCGTAGCCGATGAACGGCAGGCTCTCCAGCGGCCCCTCGCGCAGCAGCGCCGGCGTCGCGTAGAGGGCGGCATCATGCTCGGCCACCTTGCGGGCGGTCAGGTCGGGCTGATCCGGGCGGACGTGGCGCACCGCGATATCGGCCTCGCGACGCATCAGGTCGCGCAGCGCGTTCGTCGCGACAACCTGGATCTGCAGGGCGGGCGCCTCGGCCCGGATCCGGGCGATGATCGGCGGCAGAAGCTCCGAGGCATAGAGATGCGAGGCCGTGATCGTGACCGTTCCCGCGATCCCCTGCGCCTGCCCGGTCGCCGCGAGGGCGGTGGCGTGGGCCGCCTCGGCCATCTGGCGCAGGGGGTCGATCAGGCGCAACCCGGCATCGGTCAGCTCCATCCGCTTGCCCGCGCGTGTGAACAGCATGACGCCCAGCTCCTCCTCCAGTGCGGTGACCTGTCGGCCTACGGTGGGCTGTGTCAGGCCAAGGGCGCGCGCCGCAGCCGAGAGAGACCCCGTCTCCGCGGTCGCCACAACGGCGCGGGCGCGGTTCCAGTCGAAGGTGAGGCTTTTCCAATCCATGCAAATTTGTATGGACTGGCTGCAACATCGGTCAATTCCCTTCCGATGGCAGCATGGGCATCTCGGGGTCAATGCATCCCCACGGCCCAGGAGTATCGCCATGAAAGCAGCCATCATCAAAACCTACGGCGGCCCCGAGGTCGTCCGGATCACCGATCTCGACCGCCCCGAGCCGGGGCCGGGCGAAATGCTGGTCAGCGTCGGCGCGGCCGGCGTCACCACCGCCGACTGGCGCCTGCGCGCCGCGGCCTTTCCCGGTGCGATCAGCGCGGTCGCCGGGCGGCTGATGTTCGGCGTCTTTCGCCCGCGCAAGCCCGTGCTGGGCAGCGACTTCGCCGGCACTGTCGTGGCACCGGGGCCCGGTGTCACCGAATTTGCCATCGGCGACCGGGTCTTCGGCTTCCGGTTCGGCGGCGCGCATGCCGAGCTCATGACCGTGAAGGCCAAAGGCGCCGTGACCGGGACGCCCGACACCCTGACCGATGCCCAGGCTGCCGCGCTGCCCTTCGGCGGCCTCTGTGCGCTGGAGTTTCTCGACCGTTTCGCGCAGGTCCGGGCGGGCGAGCGGGTGCTGATCGTCGGCGCTTCGGGCGGGGTCGGGGCCTATGCGGTGCAGGTCGCGCGCGCATTGGGTGCGATTGTCACCGGTGTCGCCTCGGGCGGCAACCTCGCGCTGGTCGAGGGGTTGGGAGCGGATCATGCCATCGACTACCGCGAGACCGATCCGGCGGATCTGACCGGCCCCTTCGACGTGATCTTCGACACGATCGGCGTTCTGGACTATGACCTTGCTGCACCGATGCTGGCGAAGGGCGGGCGGTTCGTGCCGCTGAACTTCGGCCTTGCCGACCTGTGGAAGGGCCGCAAGGCGCGGCGCAACGGCCACGCACAGATCCTGAGGGTGAACGGCGACACGAAGGAGGGACTGGAACGGCTGGTCGCGATGATCGCCGCCGGGCAGCTCCGCCCGGTGATCGACACGGTCTATCCGTTCGACGACATCCGCGCCGCCTATGCCAGGGTCGAGACCCGCAACCGGAAGGGCGCCATCGTGCTGGCGATCGGCGCGCCCGTCACAGGCGGATGACGAAATCCTTGCGCGTGGTCTCGACCACGTCCCAGGTGCCGGTGAAGCCCGGGCGGATGACCCATGCATCACCGGCCCGCAGGGTGACCGGCGCGCCGCCCTCGGGGGTCAGGACCGACAGGCCGTCGGTCAGCCTGAAATACTCCCACTCATCGTAGACCACGCGCCATGTGCCGGGCGTCGATTCCCAGACGCCGGCATATAGCCCGTCGGCCTCTTCCGTCAGCCATGTCCGATGCACGGGATCGCCCGCGATCAGGCGCTCGGGCGCGGGGCGCGCGACTTCGGGCGTGCCGGTGGCCGTGACGGCAAGCAGAAGGGTCATGTCGATCATCCCGCAAGGGCCCGCCACCACCCGGAGGGCTGGCGGCGGGCGTCGCTTCGCACCGGTGTCACTGGGTCCAGCGCACCGCTGTCAGGTCGTTGGCCTGCGTGGGCGAGTTTTCCCACAGCCCCTCGATCGCGGCATTCGCCACGCCCGTCTTGGCGAGCTGGAACAGGTAGCCGTTGACGTAATCGGTGGCGATCATCTGCTGCATTTCGACCATCAGGCGCGACCGTTCGCCGGGGTCCGACGTGGTCGAAAGCTCGTCGTTCAGCGCGACGAACTCGGGCCGGGCATACCGGAAATAATAGTCGGGGCGGGCGTAGATGTTGATGTCCATCGGCTCGGTATGGCTGATGATGGTCAGGTCGAAGTCATGACCGCGGAACACGCGCTCCAGCCAGTCGGCCCATTCCATGTTGGTGATCTCGGTCTCGATCCCGACCTCGCGCAGCTGCGCCGCGATGATCTCGCCGCCGCGCCGGGCATAGGACGGCGGCGGCAGCGCAAGGCGCAGCGTCAGACCGTCCGGCGCGGCCTCGGCCAGCAGCGCGCGCGCCACCTCGGGATCATGGGCCGAGTTCGCCGTCAGATCGACGTAGTCGGGATGATGCGGCGCGAAATGCGTGCCGATGGGCGTGCCGTAGCCGAACATGGCCCCGTCGATGATGTCCTGCCGGTTGATCGCATGGCTGATCGCCTGCCGCACACGGATGTCGTCCAGCGGGGCTTGCGCGTTGTTCATGGCGAGGATCGTTTCGCCCTCGGTCGAGCCGACGATCACCGAGAACCTCGGATCGGCCTCGAACTGGGCCAGCGTCTCGGGCGCGGGGAAATTCGGGAAGGCATCCACATCGCCCGCCATCAGCGCCGCGAAGGCGGCATTGGGGTCGGAGATGAAGCGGAAGCTCGCGGTCTCCAGCGCTGCGGGTTCGCCCCAATAGGCCTCGTTGCGCTCGAGGTCCACCCGGTCGCCCTGCACCCAGCGGGCAAAGCGGAAGGGCCCGGTGCCGATGGGATTGGTGGCGTTCGTGTCGGCGCTGGCGGGATCGACGATCACCGCGTCGCCCCAGGCCATGTCGAACAGGAACGCGCCGTCCGGCCCGTCGAGTGTGACCTGCACCGTCAGATCGTCCAGCGCCTGCACATCGACGATATTGGAAAAGAGCGCGAGCTGCGCGTTGGTCGAGCCCTCGGCGCGGGCGCGGTCCAGGGTGAAGACCACATCCTCGGCCGTCATCGCTTCGCCGTCGTGGAAGGTCACGCCAGAGCGCAGGGTGAAGGTGTAGGTGGTGCCGTCCTCGGAAATCTCCCAGCTCCGGGCCAGCCCGGGGTTGACCGATCCATCGGGGCCGAAGCGGGTCAGCCCTTCGAAGATATTGGCATAGACCACCTCGTCGATCGCCGCGGCCGCACCCGCGGTCGGGTCGAGGTTCGGCGGCTCGAGCACCATGCCGATCGAGATGTCGGTTTGCTGGGCGAGGGCCGCGCCCGCCCAAAGCGCGCAAATGGCCGCCCCGTTGCGAAGATGATGGACCATGTCTCTCTCCCTGAGGTTGGTTCGCTGGCGATGATGACCACATAATCCCGGAAAATCACGAGGTAATTGGCGCTTCGCACCGCATTGAACCGTCTTGGGGTTTCGCGTCGTCCGTTCGACGTGTCCGTGCTGGCCGAGCGGTCTCGCCGAGGTCGCCCTGCGGCCGGCACAGGTCGATTGATGTGGTGATTGCACCGGTCTGCACTTGCTTGGTGCCTCCGCGCGTGCGTTTCGACCTGCCTTCTGTCCAAGGGCATGTCCCGAAACGGGGTTCGGGGACTGGCGGAGGAGCCTCGCAATCGGTCGCCACACAAGATATCCCGGACACAGCCCGCCGCAGGATATCTTGCCCGGTATGGCCGGATCAAGTACGCCCGTCGCCAGTGCCGACCGGAGCGGAGTTTCCTGCCTCATGTCCTCAACCGAGCGTGAAAGTGCGATCGTGCCCGTATTCGCACATGACGGCGGCATCCTTCATCCGCGGCGCACCTATGTCTGTTTCGGCGTAGCCCGCGGTGGCACCAGCGCGGTGGCCGGGACCATGCAGCGGCTGGGCATCTTCATGGGCGACGAGTTGCCCAACAATTACGAGGACCCGCGCTTTGGCCCCGGGCAGGCACCAGCCCGCATGCGCGCCGCCATCGCCGAGCGCAACGAGGCGCATGACATCTGGGGCTGGAAGTTTCCTGCCGCGTCGAACTACCTCGAGGGGCTGTCGAACGACCTGCGCAATCCCTACCTCGTGGTGGTCTTTCGTGACATGGCGGCCACGATGAAGGCGCATATGCGCTGGCATAACCGCGAAATCACGCTGGCGGCGCATGAAATCCTCATGCAGCAGCAGAAGAACTGGTTTCTCGTGGAACGCTGGCGGGTGCCGACCCTGCTGATCTCCTACGAGAAAGCGATCCTCGAGCCGGCGCTCTTCGTGCGGGAAATGGCCGGATATCTCGGTCGGCCGGTGCCGGAGGGCGACCAGCTGGATCGGTTGGTCGCCTTCCTCTCGCCGGGGTCGTACAAGTAGGGGCCGGCCGCAAGGACGCATGCGCCGGGCCGAGTGTCGCAGGAGTTTCACAAAGGACTCCGCCCGCCTCGCGAATCACGTTAACCCGATACGGGACGCGCAAGTCACGACATGGGGGCCGGATGACAGTGCCGAACACCAGAGACATCCTGAACGTCGCACCGCACAAGGTGCCAGAGTTCATCCGCTCGCAGGCCGACGCCCGCACCCTGAGCCGACTGGTCAAGCGATTGAACCGGGAACTGCTGGACGGCGACGGCGATGCGCGCGACATGGCCGCCGCAGCGCTCAGCCATCTCGGGTTCATGGATCAGGTCGCGCGCTGACCCGGCTGCAACAACTCGGCCAGCGTCAGCGCCATGACCGTGGCACTGTCCACCATGTCGCGCACCCCCACCCATTCGTCTGGCTGATGCGCGAGGTCGAGGATGCCCGGCCCATACGCGATGCAGTTCTTCAAGCGCCCGATCCGGTCGATGTGTTTCTGGTCGTAGGTGCCGGGTGACACGACGAACTCCGCCTTGCGGTCAAGCACCCGCTCGATCGCCGCGGCCACGGTGGTGACGACGGGCGCATCGCGGTCGGTCATCGTCGGGCGCACCTCGAAGAGTTCGCGAATCTCATAGGTGAAGCCTGGCCGCCGCGCCTTGACGCGCTCCATCAGGGCGGTGACCTCGGCGCGCACCTCGGCGGGGTCTTCCTCGATCAGGTAGCGGCGGTCCATGGTGATGCGGCAGCGGTCGGGCACGCAAGGCGCAGGCAGGCCGGTGTAGCCCTCCTCCTGCTCGGGCTCGCCGCCATGGATCGCGTTGATGTTCAGCGTGGACTGGCGCGCGCCTTCGGGGACGACGGGCATCCCGGTGCGCTTCGAGGCCAGCAGAGGAAAGAGCGTCGCCTCCATCTCGGCCAGAACGGCGCCCATGTGGCGCACGGCGCAATCGCCCAGAAACGGCATCGACCCATGGGCGATCCGGCCATGGGTCTCGATCTCGGCCCACCAGACGCCGCGATGGCCAAGGCAGATGCGATCCTTGTTCAGCGGCTCGGGGATGATCACGTGCTGCACGCGGGCCGGGTCGAAATACCCCCGCTCGGCCAGGTAGGCGACCCCGCCGTAACCGCCCGACTCCTCGTCGGCCGTGGCGCTGATCTCGATGGCGCCCGCGAAATCGGGGCAGGTGTCGAGAAACGCCTCGGCCGCGATGACGCTGGCCGCGATCCCGCCCTTCATGTCACAGGCCCCGCGGCCGTAGACGCGGCCCTCGCGCAGTTCGCCGCCGAACGGGTCGACGGTCCAGCCATGCCCGGTTTCCACCACGTCATGATGGCCGTTGAAATGCACGCACTCGCCGGGCCGCACCCCTTCGCGGCGCGCGACCATGTTCCAGCGCGGATAGCGGTCGCTGTCGGCGGGCGCGCCATGGGCGCGGATCAGCTCGACCGCAAAGCCCTTTGCCTCGAGGCGCGCGCCCAGCATCTCGCAGATCTCGCGGTAGTTGCGGCCGGGCGGGTTCAGGGTGGGAATGCGGATCAGGTCTTGCGTCAGCGCCACGAGGTCCCCCTCGCGCGCGGCCACCGCCCTGGTCAATCGGTCGTCCCACGTCATGCTCGGCAGACTGCGCCCTGCCGCGCCCGCCCGCAAGCCCTGCCAATTCGGTGCAAACTCCCCTATATCGGAGGGAAGGACGCGGAAAAGGGAAACAGGGCATGATCCTCGGACTGGGCCGAATGTTGCTTGTGATGCTGGTGTTGTTGACGGTCGTCTACGTCAGCCTCTTTCTCTACCTGCGTGCGGGCGCCCGCATCCGCCTGGAAGAAGACTGGGTGATGGAGGGCCGTCCCGGCGACCGCGACGCCTGGATCGACGAGCGCATCGCCCCCACGGCGCGGCGCATTCGCACATGGCTGGTCTTTGTGGTTTACGTCCTGCCCGTGGCGGGGTTGAGCATTTACGTATATTTCACGAATTGAGGTGCGCCATGCGCTGGCCCCGGATCATCTTCATCAGTTTGCTGGCCCTCCTGATTGCGGCCGCGCTGCACTACACGCTGCCCCAACGCGAGGTCGTGCGCATCGTCAACGCCGAGTCGCGCCTGACCGAGGTCGGCGGTTTCAACGGACTCTTCTTCGCGCAGCGCGACAGCGGCTCGGCGCAATCGAGCGACATGCGCGACCTGCGCCTGATCTCGACGATCCGGCCCGATGGGCGGCCACTGGTGTTCCGCAACGAGGATACCGGCGTGCTCTGGCCGCCCTATTTCAAGTTCGACAGCGAGGATCTGCAGACCGAGGCGGCGAACCTCACCTCGACCGAGAACGATCCGCAATGGGTCGCCATCACCCATTACGGCTGGCGGTCGAACCTGATCTCGATCTATCCCAACGCGATCTCGATCCGTCCGGTGGACAGCCCCGATGTGACCCTCTTTCCCTGGCTCAACATCTTGATCCTCGTCCTGCTGGCGCTGGTGGTCTTCATGGCGTGGCGCATCTGGGAACGCTTCGAGGACCGGGTGATCGACCCGATCGTCGACAGCGTCTCGGTGCAATGGGCCAAGGTGAAGGATCGCTTCGCAGGCCGCGGTTAATCCCGCATCAAGGTTAACGCGCGCCCCCGCATCTCTGTTCCAGAAATATGCCCGCCGGAGGCTCCCGCAGCCGGCCGCGCGCAGGTCTGCCGGGCCTATTCGCCGTAGGGCACCCAGATCGTCTTGACCTCGGTCGCCTGCTCCAGAAATGCGCGCCCCTCGGCGTCAGCTCCGGACCAGTCGGGCGCGGTGGTGGCGATCCATGTCCGTTTCAGGTTGCCTGCCGAGGCCGCCTCGAGCGCGCCGGGGTCCACGGCGCCCGAAAAGGACCAGAGCGCGTCGACGTCGAGGTGACGGGCCATCGTCATGCCCAGCTCATGCGCTTCGCCCGTGACGATGTTCACCACCCCGCCCGGAAGGTCGGACGTGTCGAACACCTGGTAGAGGTCGGTCGCGGCCAACGGGTAGGGCTGCGACGGCACCAGCACCACGCGATTGCCCATCGCGATGGCGGGCGCGATCAGGGATATCGCGCCCAGAAGCGGCGACTCGTCGGGGGCCAGCAGGCCGATGACGCCCACGGGTTCGCGCATCGCCAGCGCCACGCCGCGGATCGGCACGTTGGCCACGCGCCCGTCCATCTTGTCGGCCCAGGCGCCATAGCTGAAGAGCCGGTCGATGACGGCCGCGACCTCGGCCTCGGCGCGGGCCTGCGAGCAGGCGGTCAGGTCGCGGATGCGCCCTGCGAATTCGTTGCCGCGGGCCGAGAGGTTCTCGGCGATATAGTAAAGCACCTGCGCGCGGTTGTGCGCGCTGGTCCTGGCCCATGCGCCCGCCCCCCGCGCCGCCTCGACCGCGTTGCGGATATCCTTGCGGTTGCCGATGCCCGCATGACCCAGCAGCGCGCCGCGCTTCGACCAGACCGGTTGCGAATAGCCGCCGTCGGGGCGCGCCTGCTTGCCGCCGACATACATCTTGGCGGTGCGGTCTAGGCCGGGGGCGTCGGGGGCCGCAGGCGCGGGGAAAGGCGCAATGGCCTTCAGGGGCGCGCGTTTCGCGCTGGGCTTCAGATAGGCCGACAGCCCTTCCCACCCGCCTTCGCGCCCGAACCCGCTTTCGCGGACCCCGCCGAAAGGGGCGGCGGCGTCGAACAGGTTGGTGGCGTTCACCCAGACCACGCCCGCCGCCAGTTTCGGCGCAATGTCGAGGGCGAGGTTCAGGTTCTCCGTCCACAGCGTCCCGGCCAACCCGTAGCGGGTGTTGTTGGCGACTTCCACCGCCTCGGTTGGCGTGCGGAAGGTGGTGGAGACGAGGACGGGGCCGAAGATCTCTTCGTGCATGAGCGGCGCGGCGGGGGAGAGGCCGGTGATGAGGGTGGGCGGGTAGAAGCAACCCGTTTCGGGCAGGTCGACAGGGGCGCGGTAGATCTCGCCTTCGGTGTTGGCATCGACCATCCGCGTTATGGCCGCATGCTGGACCGGATCGACCAGTGCGCCCACGTCGATGCATTTGTCGAGCGGGTCGCCGATACGCAGTTTCGCCATGCGCGCCTTGAGGCGGGTGTGAAAATCCTCGGCAATCCCTTCTTGTACAAGAAGGCGGGAGCCCGCGCAGCAGACCTGCCCATGGTTGAACCAGATGGCATCGACCAGCCCTTCGATCGCTGAATCAATGTCGGCGTCATCGAAGACGATGTAGGGGGATTTCCCGCCCAGCTCCAACGTCAGGGATTTGCCCATGCCCGCCGTCTGCTCGCGGATGCGGCGGCCGACTGCGGTCGATCCGGTGAAGGCGATCTTGGCCGTGCCGGGATGGGTCACGATGGCCTCGCCCGTGCGTCCGTCGCCGGTGACGATGTTGACGACGCCACGGGGCAGGCCCGCCTCCTGGCAGATCTGGCCGAAAAGGAGCGCCGTGAGGGATGTGTACTCGGCGGGCTTCAGCACCACGGTGTTCCCGGCGGCCAGCGCCGGCGCGATCTTCCACGCCAGCATCAGCAGGGGGAAGTTCCACGGGATGACCTGCCCGCAGACGCCGATGGGCTGATGCCCCGGCAGTTCGGCGTCGCGCAGCTGGGCCAGCCCCGCGTGATGGTAGAAATGGCGCTGGGCGAGGGGCACGTCGATGTCGCGCGCCTCGCGGATCGGCTTGCCGTTGTCGAGCGTCTCGAGCACGGCGAAGAGGCGGCTGTGCTTCTGCAGCAGGCGGGCCAGCGCGTAGAGGTATTTCGCCCGCGCGTGGCAGGACAGGCGCGACCACTTGGGGAAGGCTTTGGCCGCGGCCGCGACGGCTGCGTCCACGTCCTCCGCCGTCCCTTGCGTGATCTGAGCCAGTTCCTTGCCCGTGGCTGGGTTCTTCGTGGCGAAGGTTTCGCCCGGCCGGGTGAAGCCGCCGTCGATGAAATGGCCGAAGGCCGGGCCGCGGGTGGCGATCCAGTCGAGTGCCTCGGCGGCACTTTCGGGGGCCGGGCCGTAGTCCATCGTCTCGAAGATCTCGCGGGTGGTCATACCCTCACCTCATGCCATCGGATGCCGCCAGCTGGCCGAATAGGCGCCGGTGACATGGTGTTCGAGTTGCCGTTCGATGTCGCCCAGAAGCGAGGATGCCCCGAAGCGGAAGAGGTCAGGGCGGAGCCAGTCGTCGCCCAGCTCCTCCTTCATCAGCGACAGGTAGACCAGCGCGTCCTTGGCCTTGGAGATGCCGCCCGCGGGCTTGTAGCCGATCTTGATCCCCGTGGCCGTCTCATAGGCGCGGATGGCGCGGATCATCGTCAGGCTCACGGGCAGCGTGGCGTTGACGCTTTCCTTGCCGGTCGATGTCTTGATGAAATCGGCCCCCGCCATCATGCAGACGAGCGAGGCGCGGGCGACGTTGCGCAGCGTGCCAAGCTCGCCCGTGGCGAGGATCGCCTTCACATGCGCCTTGCCACAGGCGGCGCGGAAGTCGCGCATCTCGTCATAGAGCGCCTGCCAGTTGCCGGTCAGGACGTGGCGGCGCGAGATGACGATGTCGATCTCCGCCGCGCCCGCCTTCACGCTTTCCTCGATCTCCTTCACGCGGAGCGCGTAGGGCGAGAGACCCGCGGGAAAGCCGGTGGAAACGGCGGCGACGAGGATGCCGGTGCCCGCCAGCGCCTCGACCGCCGTGCCCACCATCTCGTGATAGACGCAGACGGCGCCGGTCGTGATCGGCGGCAACCCGAGGGCGTCGAGCAGTTCGGCGCGCACCGGCGCCTTCGCCTTGGCGCACAGCCGCCGGACGCGGCCCGGCGTGTCGTCGCCCGCCAGCGTCGTCAGGTCGATGCATGTGATCGCGCGGGCGAGCCAGGCGGCCTGATACGCCTTCTTCACCGAGCGGCGGCCCGGCAGCGTCGCGGCACGGCGCTCGATGGCGGAGGTGTTGGCCTGCACCCGCGCCACCCAGTCCAGATCCAGCGGCATCCCCGGATTACGGGGGCGGTGGACCTGCGGCAGGTGGTCGGGCGCGGCGGCGTGGTGAGGCGCGGTCATGGCGGTGTCGGCAGTCTGGGACATGAGGCAAACCGTGTCACGCGCCCCCGACCTTGGCAAGCGTGACCCGGCGGCGGGATTGGGTCGTGACAGCCCGCGCGGCAGGGGCTAACAGGGCGGCGATCCGCCAAGGGAGCCATGCCGATGCCGTTCGACCGTTCCATCAAGATCGCGCCGTCGATCCTCTCTGCCGATTTCGCCAATTTCGGGGCCGAGATCCGCGCGATCGAGGATCAGGGCGCCGATTGGGTCCATGTCGACGTGATGGACGGGCATTTCGTGCCGAACCTCACCTTTGGCCCGATGGCGGTCAAGGCGTTCCGGCCCCACGTCAAGACGGTGATGGACGTCCACCTGATGATCGCCCCGGTCGATCCCTATATCGATGCCTATGCCGAGGCCGGGGCCGATGTGCTGACCGCCCATGTCGAGGCCGGGCCGCATATCCACCGCACGCTGCAGGCGATCCGCGGCGCGGGGATGAAGGCGGGCGTCGCGCTCAACCCCGGCACGCCCGCCGAGGCCGTGGCGCATCTCCTGGGCATGGCCGACCTTGTTTGCGTGATGACGGTGAACCCCGGCTTCGGCGGGCAGAAGTTCATCGACATGACGGGCAAGGTGCGCGCCCTGCGCCAGATGATCGGCGACCGCCCGGTGCATATCGAGATCGACGGCGGCGTCGATCCGACGACTGCGCCCCTCGTGGTGCAGGCGGGGGCCGATGTGCTGGTCGCGGGCTCGGCCGTGTTCAAGGGTGGCTCGGTGGACGCCCCCGAGGTCTACGGCCGGAACATCCGCGCGATCCGCGAGGCCGCGACCGCCTGAGCCCCGGCTCAGGGCCGGACAAGCCGCGCAGTGTCGACCTCGACCTGTTCGGACAGGCTCAGAAGGCTGTCATGGAGCAGTTGCAGCGCGTAGGCGGGGTTGTGGACCCACGCCCCCCCATCCTTGGCCACGACCTGGTAGTTGTAGGCCGCCTGCAGCAGGCGCGGCGTCCATGTCGCGTAGCGGTTGGGGAAAACGGCCTCGTCCTCCGAGATGGTGCCGTCGCCGTCGCTGTCGGTGAAGAAATAGGGAAAGCTGCCCGACGCATAGCCGATCGGCGTTCCGGCGACATCGCGCGCATAAACCCCGATTGCTTGGCCCAGCATGGCGTGCAGCCCCGCGATCTCCTCGCGGATGCCGCCGTCGGTGCGCCCGTCACCGTCGAAATCGGCATGGCGGGTGCGGATCTCGGTGATGTCGTCGACGCCCTGGTGACAGGCCACGCAGCCCTCGGTCGCGACCTCGGTGCTGTGCGGTTCGTGGCAGTCGACGCAGGCGCTGGCACCGGGAACATGCAGGAAGCTGCCGACATAGTTCTGATCCGCGTAATGATACCCTGTCTGCGCCACGCTGCCCGCGGCAACGCCTGCGGCGACACCGTAATGGACATTGATGAAGCCAAGCGTCTCGGACACCGTGTCGGCCTCGAGGTCCGCGATCGCAGTCTCGACCGTGCCTGAATGGGTCCGGCCCTGGTGACAGACGGTGCATGTGGCCGAAGGACCGAGGCCCGTCAGCGTGATCCCCGAGGGGAAGGGCACGGCATCCAGCGCCTCGGCCTCTCCGACATGGCACGAGACGCAGCCGATCGCCGTGTTGATCGTGGCGGGGTGTTCGACCGAAAGCGCCGCGGTGCCATCCGCGCCCAGCCAGTCGAGGAACCCGGTCTCCGAATGACAGGCCGCGCAGGCGGGCGGCACTTCGCCCTCTTCGTTCCAGTGGGTGTAGGACGGCGAGCGGTAATCGCCATGCGGCCCGGTCAGCCACGCCTCGGTGATGTCGGAAAGGTCGTAATCCTGCGCACTCGCGGCATGGGCAAGCGGGAAGCCGAGCATGAGCGACACGAGAACGATCCGTGACATGACGCGATCCATTGGCGTGGGTCCTTGTGAAAACATTGTCAGTTGCAAAGGTAGGCGTGGTGGTCATGCCTTGCCTTGACACGGATCAAGGCCAACGGGGTTGCGGGATGCCACGGCTGAGAGGCCGAATGATCGAGGAGCCTCCGATGACATCACCCGATGATGATGCCATGGCCGTGCCGCGGCGAAAGGGTTTGCGCCTCGCGCCCAGGGCATTGGCACCGCTGTATCTGCTGGCCTGCGCCGCGCCGCTGGTGCTTGCCGCGACCCGCAGCGCCGCGCCTGCCTCGCCGTGGGAGATCGCGGCGGCCGCCCTCGGGATGGTCGGGTTGGCGGCGATGGCCGTCCAGTTCGTCACATCGGGCCGGTTCGAGGCCGTATCGGGCCGGCTCGGCATCGACCGGGTCATGGCCTTTCACAAGATCGCCGCGTGGTGGGTGCTTGCGGCGCTGGTGCTGCATCCGGTGGTCTATGTCGTGCCGACCTGGCAGGCCGATCCGGCGCTGGCATGGGAACGGCTCTGGGCCTATCACACCCTGCCGCATTACCGCAGCGGTGTGATCGCGCTGGCAGCACTTTCGGTGCTGATCATCGGATCGGCGCTGCGCAACCACCTGCCCCTGCGCTACGAGATCTGGCGGGGCGCGCATGTCGTGCTGTCGCTCACCGCGCTGGGGGCGGGCCTGCATCACGCGATCACGGTGGGCCGGTTCGGCACGATCGCCGGTCAGCCGCTCTTGTGGTGGGGTGCCGCCGCGGGCGTCATGGCCGTGATCGCGGTTCTCTACGGGTGGCGCTGGGCGCGGCTGCATCGCAGGCCTTGGCGGCTGGCCTCGGTCACGCCCCACGCCGGCCGGATGTGGGAGCTGGACATCCAGCCCGAGCCGGGAACGCCGCCCCTTGGGTACACGGCGGGGCAGTTCGTCTGGATGACCGAGGGCGCGCGGCGCTTTCCACTCTTCGACCATCCGTTTTCCATCGCCGACAGCCCGACGCGACCGGGCCTGAGCCTGATCATCAAGGAGGCGGGGGATTTCACTAACCGGATCGGGGCCCTGCCACCCGGCACCGAGATCGGCATCGATGGGCCCTACGGCGATTTCACGCTCGAGGCGCATCGCGGCGACGCGGTTCTGTTGATCGCGGGCGGCGTCGGGATCGCGCCGATCATGGGACTGTTGCGGGACCTTGTCGCGCGCGGGGATCCGCGGCCGATCCGGCTGGCCTATGCCGCGGGCAGGGCCGACAATTTCGCCTGCCTGCCGGAGATCGCGGCGGCGGGCGCGCGGCTCGACCTGCAGACGCTTCTCGTCAGCGAGGAGCCCGCCGCCGACTGGTCGGGGGATGTCGGTCGCCTCGACCTGGACCGCCTCGGGCGCCTGCTGGACGGTCTCGACCCGGCGCGGACGGTTGCGCTGATGTGCGGGCCTGGGCCGATGGTCACGGCGGTCTCGGACGGTCTCGTGGCGCTTGGCATGCCGATGGACCACGTGATTTACGAACGCTTCGACTACGGCGGTGGGGCCTCGCGCATCGACCGCCGCCGCCGGTGGCGGTTCATGGCGCTTGGCGGCGGTGTCGCGCTGACGGTCGCCCTGTTCGTGGCGCTGATGGCCTGAGAGCATCGCACAGGAAAACGCCCCGCGCCGGGTGAGGCCGGGCGGGGCGCGTGAACGGCACCGGGGTGAGGCCCGGCGCCGCATGCCGTTCGGGTCAGCTGGCGGTCGGACCGGCGTCCAGCACGTCTTCCAGCGTGCGCAGCCCGGTGCGCGGCGCCTGCACGAGGACCGCCATGTTGCCCGGCTTGTGCTCGTTGCGCAGCATCTTCATATGCGCGAGCGGCAGGTCGTCCCAGGGAAAGACCTCGGACATGCAGGGGTCGAGGCGGCGGTCCAGCATCAGCTTGTTGGCGGCGGCGGCCTGCTTCAGGTGCGCGAAATGCGAGCCCTGCAACCGCTTCTGGTGCGACCACATGTGGCGCACGTCAAAGGTGCAGTTGTAGCCCGAGGTGCCCGCGCAGATCACCACCATGCCGCCGCGTTTCACCACGAAGGTGGAGACGGGGAAGGTCGCCTCGCCGGGGTGTTCGAAGACCATGTCGACATTCACGCCCTTGCCGGTGATGTCCCAGATCGCCTTGCCGAAGCGGCGGACCTCGGCGAACCATTCCTTGTATTCCTCGGTTCCCACCTCGGGCAGGCGGCCCCAGCAGTTGAAATCCTTGCGGTTGATGACGCCCTTGGCGCCGAGGTCCATGACGAACTGGCGCTTGTCCTCTTCCGAGATCACGCCGATGGCGTTTGCGCCCGCCGTGTTGATGAGCTGGATCGCGAAGGAGCCGAGGCCGCCCGACGCGCCCCAGACCAGCACGTTCTGGCCGGGCTTCAGGTCGTGGGGTTCATGGCCGAAGAGCATCCGGTAGGCAGTGGCCAGCGTCAGCGTGTAGCAGGCCGATTCCTCCCAGGTCAGGTGCTTGGGCCGCGGCATCAGCTGCTGCGACTGCACGCGGGTGAACTGCGCGAAAGAGCCGTCGGCGGTCTCGTAGCCCCAGATGCGCTGGCTGGGCGACAACATCGGGTCGCCGCCGTTGCACTCCTCGTCGTCGCCATCGTCCTGGTTGCAGTGGACGACGACCTCGTCGCCGACCTTCCAGCGGGTGACCTTGTCGCCCACGGCCCAGACGATGCCCGCGGCATCCGAGCCGATGATCGCATAGGGCGCCTTGTGCTGGTTGAAGACCGAGGCCGGCTTGCCGAGGCAGGCCCAGACGCCGTTGTAGTTCACGCCTGCCGCCATCACGAGAACCAGCACGTCATGGCTGTCGAGGGCGGGCGTATCCACCACCTCGACCTTCAGCGCGTCGGTCGGATCGCCGTGGCGCTCCTGCCTCAGGATCCAGCCATACATCTGCGCGGGGACATGGCCGAGGGGCGGGATCTCGCCCATTTCGTAAAGGTCTTTCTTCGGTGCGTCGTAGCTGGCGATCGCGGGGTTCGCGTCGAGGGCCATCGTCATGTCTCCGTTCCCTTGCCGATGCCGCAATGCGGAATCAATTGTGCTGCTGATGCGAGAGATAAGGCCGGGCGCGCAACAAAGCAAACAGGAAAATACCTGTTCGTGAAATATTATGTCGCGGAGATTGCCGGGTTGGCGACGATCTCCGCGGTTGCGGCACCGCGCTCGCGCAGAAGGTGGGTGACCGACGCTGCGTAGAAGTCGACAATGTCGCGGCCCGCCTCGGACAGCGTAAGCCGATCGCCCTCGCGGGTCAGCAGGCGCCGTTCGATGAGGGCGCGCAGGCCGGCCTCGATCGTATATGCGATGTCGTCGCGCGGGATGTGGATGGTGACGCCCCGCGCCTTGGCATCCGCGATCCGGCGGCGCAACAGCGCGTCCAGCGCCACGACCGACCGCACGCCCTCGGCCAGCGCATGGGCGACCAGCGGCACGGGGGTCACCGGCATCACGGCGGCGATCCGGTCCATCAGGTCCGCGGCCAGCGCGGTCGGCGGGTCCTCGTGCCGCGCATCGAGGAACCCCGACAGGCTGAGCGGATCGCCGAAGCTGACGGCGGCATAGCCGTAGCGGTGGAAGCGGCCCGTCAGCCGCAGCCACAGCTGACGACGCAGGTAGCGGTAGATCGGACGCAGCGAAAACCGGAAGCGGCGGGTGCCCTTCTCGTGGGCGTCGAGCAGGTTGCGGTCCTCCATCACGCGGTCGTAGTTGATCGCCACGGGCACGAAGACCACGTCGCGCGATTGTCCGGGCCGAAAGCCGTCGAGGATGTAGGAGAAAAGGCCAAGCTTGGGCCGCCCGAGATGGCCGGTGCGCGACAGCCCGCCTTCGGGAAAGACGGCCTGCGTCACGCCGTTCTCGGTCGCCATCTGGACGTAGCGGGCCAGCACCTTGCGGTAGAGCGCGTTGTTGTGGCGGCGGCGGATGAAATAGCCGCCCATCGCGCGCACCAGCGACCTCATCGGCCAGACCCGCGCCCATTCGCCCACCGCATAGGCCAGCGCCGAACGTTCGGCGACCAGCCAGGTGACGAGGACGTAATCCATGTTGGAGCGGTGGTTCATCACGAAGATGACGGTGGCATCTGCCGGGATCGCCTCCAGCGCGGGGTCGTTGGCATGCACCAGCCGCACGCGGTAGAGCGACTGGCTCAGGATGCGGGCGGCCCGGATGGCGAAGCCGAAATAGGTGAAGGCGGAAAACCCCGGCACGATCTCGCGGGCGTAGCGTTCGGCCTTCTGGAAGGCGACATCCTCGCGGATGTGGTTTTCCTGCGCGTGATCGACCACCGCCTGCGCCACCTCGGGGTCGTAGATCAGGCGGCGGATCGTATCCATCCGGCGCGCCAGCTTGAAGGGCTGGATCGGGCGCTTGAGGCGCTTGTTCAGCCGGTCGACCGCGCGTTCCAGCCTGCGGCGCAGGAACCAGCGGACCGAGGGAAACAGGAAATGCGACGCGAAGGTCACCGCCGCGAACAGCAAGATCAGGATGAAGAGCCAGATCGGCAGGGTGACGGTGGCGGACATGGGCGCGACGGTCGCAGGTTTGGCCCCGGCACGCAATCAGCGCGCGGGCGCCCCCGTCAGAGCCGCATGTGCCGGGCGCGCGCGCCGCGTTCGATGGCGGCCGCGTGCAGCCGGTCGATGTCGAGCTGGTGGCGCAATTCCTCGAGGAACCGCAATTCGGGCTGGGTCAGCGCGCCATCGGCCGCCGCCACGTCGCAGGCGATGGCATAGGCGGTTTCGTTCAGCCGCGCCGGCAGTGCCTCGAGCATGAGGCCGAAGAGCGCGTCCAGCCCGTCCTCTTCCTCGAACAGCTCGAAGACGGTGTTGGCGACCTCGCGCATCCGGTCGGTGTCGTAGACGGCGAAGACCGGCAGGTGGTTGACGATCTGTTCGATCGTCACCAGCTCGGCGGTGCGGATCGTCTCGTCCGCGACGGACACAGCCACCATGACGGCGACAAGGGCATCTTCGGGGCTGATGATCTCGGACATGCGTTTGCTCCTCATGGACAGGGGTATTTATTGACCTCGCCGCGCCCGCACAATAGGGCGAGAGCGCGCGGGCACAGGGGCCTGCGCCAGACACGGGACCGACAGCACATGACCGCCCTTCGCGACGCTGCAATGACCTCCAAGGCCTGGCCCTTCGAAGAGGCGCGGGCGGTCCTGAAACGCTACGAGAAGGCGCCGCCCGAAAAGGGCTACGTCCTGTTCGAGACCGGGTACGGGCCAAGCGGCCTGCCGCATATCGGCACCTTCGGCGAGGTTCTGCGCACCACGATGATCCGCCGGGCGTTCGAGATCATTTCCGACATCCCGACGCGGCTGATCTGTTTTTCCGACGACATGGACGGCATGCGGAAGGTGCCCGGGAACGTTCCAAATCAGGACATGCTGCGCGCGCATCTGCAAAGGCCGCTGACACGCGTGCCCGACCCGTTCGGCACCCACGACAGCTTCGGCCACCACAACAACGCCATGCTGCGCCGGTTTCTCGACACCTTCGGGTTCGACTACGAGTTCTATTCCGCGACCGAATTCTACGCCTCGGGCGCCTTCGACGACATCTTGCTGCGGGCGGCGGAGCGCTACGACGCGCTGATGAAGGTGATGCTGGCCAGCCTGCGCGACGAACGCCAGCAGAGCTATTCGATCTTTCTGCCGATCCACCCCGAAACCGGTCGCGTCCTCTACGTGCCGATCAAGCATGTCGACGCGGCCGAGGGCACTGTGACCTTCGACGACGAGACCGGCCGCGAATGGACCGTTCCGGTGACGGGGGGCCGGTGCAAGCTGCAGTGGAAGCCCGATTTCGGCGCGCGCTGGGCGGCGCTGGGCGTCGATTTCGAGATGTACGGCAAGGACCATTCCACCAACACGCCGATCTACGACGCGATCTGCGAGATCCTCGGTGCCCCCGCGCCGCATCACTACACCTACGAGCTGTTCCTAGACGAGACCGGGCAGAAGATCTCCAAATCCTCGGGCAACGGCATCTCCATCGACGAGTGGCTGACCTATGCCGCGACGGAATCGTTGAGCTATTTCATGTATCTCAAGCCCAAGACCGCCAAGCGGCTCTATTTCGACGTCATCCCCAAGGCGGTGGACGAATACCACCAGCAGTTGCGCGCCTATCCCGACCAGTCGCCCGAGCAGCAGCTGGCGAACCCGGTCTGGCACATCCACGGCGGCGACGTGCCGGCCAGCACCATGGTCGTGCCCTTCGCGATGCTTCTCAACCTCGCCTCCGTCTCGGCGGCCGAGGACAAGGACCGGCTCTGGGGCTTCATCCGCCGCTACGCGCCCGACGCATCGCCCGAGGGCAACCCGGATCTCGATCAGGCCGCGGGCTTCGCGATCCGCTACTTCAACGATTTCGTCAAACCCACCCGTCAGTTCCGCCTGCCGACCGACAAGGAACGCGCCGCGATGGAGGAGCTTGTCGCCTGCCTCGGCGACGAGGCCCGCGCGCTCGACGTGATCGCGCGCAAGAACGCGCAGGAGGGCAAGGATGTGCCGCTGCCCGCAGTCGACTGGCATGACGACGAATTCCTGCAATCCATCGTCTTCGCCATCGGCAAGACCCACGGGTTCGACCCGCTGCGCGACTGGTTCTCGGGCCTCTACGAGGTGCTTCTGGGCGCGTCGCAGGGCCCCCGCTTCGGCGGCTTCATCGCGCTTTACGGGATCGAGGAGACCAAGGCGCTGATCGCGGACGGGTTGGCGGGCGAGCTGGTCGCCTGACACCGATGCCGGCGGAAGGGACATACCCACCGCTCTTCACGCTCAAGGCGGTCGCCCGCGATGTCTGGATCGCGGACGGCCCCATCATCGACCTCTACCGGATGCCGTTCCCGACCCGGATGACGGTGATCCGGCTGGGGTCGGGGGATCTGTGGCTGCATTCGCCCATCGCCTTCTCCGCCGACCTCCTCGAGGCGCTGCAGGAGATCGGGCGGGTGCGCCACCTGATCGCGCCGAACTGGCTGCATTATGCGTATCTGCAGGATTGGGCCGATGCGCTGCCTGCGGCCCTGACCTGGGTCGCGCCGGGCGTTTCCCAACGGGCCGCAGATCGTGGCGTGCGGCTGCGCGCCGATCACCTGCTGACCGACGCCGCGCCCGAAGCCTGGGCCGGGGAGATCGCGCAGATGATCGTGCCGGGCTCGCGCCTGCACCGGGAGGCGGTGTTCTTCCATCGCCCCAGCCGGTCCCTGATCCTCACCGATCTGATCGAGAACTTCGAGGCCGCGCGCCTGCCCTGGCACCTGCGCATCGTCACCCGCGTCGCGGGCAATCAGCATCCCGACGGGTCGATGCCGCGCGACCTGCGGCTGACCTACGACAAGCCCGCACTGGCCGGGGCCGTAAACCGCATGATCGCGTGGGAGCCTGACCGCATCCTCATCGCCCACGGCCGCTGGTATCCGGGCCGCGCGGTCGCGGAACTGCGGCGTGCGTTCCGGTTTCTCGACCTCTAGCTCCGGGCGATCTTCCACCAGCTGACCCAGCGGTCGGCCAGCGCGTCGGGCGGTTCGGCCAGCAACGGCCGCGCGAGGGCAAAGGCTTCGTGTTCCAGCCGGTCCATCCGGTCGTGCATCAGCGGCCGGATCAACCGGACGGAGGTTTCGGGCAGATCCCCCACCTCGAGCCGGGCATCGAAGGCGACGAGGTCGTGATGCTGGCCCAGCATCTCGCCCAACGCGCCGGCAGCGTCGCGATGCGGGTCCATCATCGCGGGCCAGATCGGGCCAAGCAGGCGGGCGTGATACCAGTGCACCTTCACCCGCTTGCGCAGGTCGTGCATCTTTTCCCCGCGCGGATGCTTCATCGCCGGTTTCAGCGCCTTGCGCGCCTGGCCGAAGGCTGTCTGAAGCCCGGCATGGAGGATCGCGGCGTCCTTGCCCTTGAGCGACCAGTCGCCCACCGAGTCCGCCACAGCCTGCAGCTGCGCGCGGAACTGCGCCACCGCGTCGGCGGTAGCGCCGGGGTCGTCGGGGCGCGCGTGGGTCAGGGCCGCGCGCAGCGGGGCGAGACGGTCGGGATCGAGGCTTTCGGGCGCGGTGCCGGCGAGGGCATCGAAGGTCTCGACGAACACCGCCGCGTCGCGCAGGCCCGACAGCGGGCGGGCGGCATCGCGCAGGACGGTGTTGACCGTTGCGTAATCCGAAAACCCCGGCCGCACGAGCCGTGCCAGCGCGCGCAGCTTCTTGCAGGTCTTGCGGCCGGTATGGACGGCGTCATGCAGCGCCCCCGGCGCCGGATCGTCCAGGGCCGCGATCGCCTTGGCCAGCCCATCGCCCGCGATCCGGCGCAGCGCGGCGGTCAGGGATGGGTCTTGGGGGCTGATCGCGTAGGCCATGGATCGGCAAGGTGTACGCGTTTTGCGCCCGAGGTCAATTCCGACCCGGATGCCGGGTGAAACAAGCGCTGGGCGCGCTACGTTCCTTCCCCGACGTCAGAAAGGAGATCCGACATGATCCGTACCTTGCTCGCCGCTCTGTTCCTCATGCTCGCGGCCCCGGTCAGCGCGCAGGAGGTTCTGGCCCCCAACCCCGAGATCGAGGCCACGATCGACGGCCAGTTCGACGCCTTCCGCGCCGAGGATGCGCCGGGCGCCTGGGCCTTCGCCAGCCCCAACATCCAGAGCCTGTTCGGCACGCCCGACAATTTCGCCCGCATGGTCGAACGGGGCTATCCGATGGTCTGGTCCCCCGGCGAGGTCGATTTCATGGATCTGCAGAGCTTTGGTGGTCTGCTCGTCCAACGGGTGCGGGTGACCGACGCGGCGGGTGTCGTCCACTACCTCGGCTACCAGATGATCGAGACCGCGGAGGGCTGGCGCATCAACGGCGTGCAGCTGCTGGAAGCCCCCGACGTCGCGGTCTGACGCTGCGGGCTTAACCGTGCCTTAATCACTTCGCGCTAAACCCTGTGCGACCCGCGCCGGTGTGCCGGGCTGTCTGCAAGACATCGTTCGAAAACCGAGGTGGCCGTGAAAGGCGCCTCAGGCTTGCCCCTTTCCGGTCCCGTGACACACGCGCCGGGCAGACCCCTGCGCCGAAAAGGGGTACCACATGAACCAGGTGATCACCGACGGGCTGGTGCTGATGCCGCCGCCCTTTGCGGATGGGCTTGCGGTCTGGTCGCGGCAGGACGGGCGGCCCGGCAGCGACACATGGGCCACCGCCGCCAACGCAGCCCTGGTCGCGGCCGACGCCGATTTCGGAACATGCCTCGAGATCGTCAAGACCGAGGCGACGACGCGCATCCGCCACATGGGCCAGACGCCGATCGTGCCGGGCCTGTATCTGCGGGTCTCGGCGCGGGTCAAGGTCCTGTCGGGCAACCTGCCCAGCCTGCGCATCGCCGCCTGGGCCGGCACTGCCGCGGCCCAGAACCTGACCGGCGTGCCGCAGACCGGGCCCGCGACCGTGATGACCGCCTATGGCGAGGTCGTCACCGTCACCGCGATCATCGTCACCGGCACGCGCGGCGGCGTCGACATGCCCTGGGGGCCGGCCGCAAGCTTTGCGCATGTCGGCCTCGACCTGACCGGGCCGAACGGCGGTCAGGTGCGCATCGACGCCATCGAGGTAGAGGATGTGACCTCGGTCTTCCTGCGCAAGATCATGGATTGGGTCGATGTGCGCGATTTCGGCGCGCTGGGCGATGGCGTCGCCGACGACCGCGCGGCCTTCGTCGCCGCCGATGCCGCCGCCGCCGGGCGCGAGGTGATGGTGCCCGCGGGCGATTACCGCATCGCGTCGAGCCTGACGATGACCAGCCCGGTCCGCTTCGAGGGCAGGCTGGTCATGCCCGACGACGCACGCCTGTCGCTGAACCGGAATTTCGACCTCACGGGCTATGCCGAGGCGATGGGCGACGACGTGCTGGGCCTGAAGAAGGGCATCCAGCAACTGTTCAACCAGTCCGACCACGAAAGTTTCGACCTCGGCGGGCGGCGGGTGATCCTTGACGCGCCGCTCGACGTGCAGGCGATCGTCGGCAACCGCAACAGCTACGCCAACCGCCGCGTGCTCAGGAACGGGCAGCTCGCTGCGACGACCTCCGCGGCCTGGAGCGACGAGGTGCACACCCGCCAGGGCAGCTGGTCGGTGTCGGACCCGCGTCGCATCACCGGCCTGACCAACGTCGCCGACATTCCCATCGGCGCGCTCGTGACCGGCCCGCAGGGTGTCGGACGCGAGATCTACGTCACCGCCAGGGATGTGGCGGGCGGCCGCGTGACCCTGTCGGGGCCATTGCGCGCGGCACCGGTGACGCAGACCTACAGCTTCACGCGGTTCAAGTACCTCCTCGACTTCCTGGGCTGGCTGAACCTGCAGCGTTTCATCGTCACCGATCTGGAATTCCTGTGCGCGGGCCTGTGTTCGGGCCTCAACCTGCCGCTCGACGGGCTGGTGTTCCAGATCCAGGATTGCTTCTTCACCGCGCCCAAGGATCGCGCCATCACCTCGGCCGGCGAGGGGTGCCAGGGCATGCAGATCGACCGCTGCCAGTTCCTGTCGAACGAACAGAACACCGACGCGCCGCTGCGCAGCACCATCGCCTTCAACTCCAACTGCTCCGACATCAAGGTGCGCGACAATCGCGCGGTGAAATTCCGTCACTTCGGCGTCGTGGCCGGCACCGGCAACATCTTTTCCGGCAACCACTTCTTCCAGGGCGACGGGGTGACCGACGGGCCGCGGACGGCCGGCCTCGTGCTGTGCGACAACAACATCAAGACCACGTTCGAGGGCAACTACGTCGACAACTGCTACATCGAATGGGGCAACGAGCGCGATCCGGCGCCCGTCTTCACCAGCGGGCTCAGCTTTCACGGGCTGTCGCTGGACGGCAACATCTTCTTCGCCACCGGAGCCGCGCCGTGGATGACCTTCATCCTCGTCAAGCCCTACGGCGCGGGGCATTTCATCAACGGCCTCACGGTGACCGACAACCTGTTCAAGAAGACCGGCGGCGCGCAGCTCGACGCGGTGGAGGGGGTCGACACCAGCTTTGCCCAACTCGACCTGACGCGGACGGCCGATCTCCTGTTCAGCGGCAACACCTATCACGGCATCGTCAAGCGCACCGAGAATCCGGTGACGGTGCGCCACGTCGAAGGCACCGCCAGCACGACCTGGAACGTCGATCTCAGCGCTGTCGCGCCGTTCGGCGCGCCGGTGCGGGCCGGAACGGCCTTCCTGGCCGAGGGGCCGCTGCGCAGCGCGTCGAACGTGATCGTCTACCTCGCCCCCTACGCCGAGCCTGCGCAGGGCGCGGGCGGGCGCACCCTGCGCCTGCGCTGGCAGCAAGACGTGCGCGGCACGGCCCAGGTCTCGGCCCGGTTCGACATCTGAGGCATCGCCGCCGCCCTGGCCCGGCCCGCGCATCGGGGCCGGGCTTTTCTTTCCTGCGGCCGCGCGCTAGCTCCCGCCTCAGGGGGCGCTGCCATGACCGTTCTGCCTGTCGAGAATGTCCAGGAATACCCGCGCCCGCCCGCGCTCGAGCGGGTGGACCAGCCGCTCCGCGTGATCTTCGCCGGCGTGCCGGTGGTGCAGGCGGATGCCGGAACGGCGTGGCGCGTGCTTGAAACCCACCATGCCCCCACCTATTACCTCCCGCCTGCCGCCGTGCTTGCGTCGGCGCTGGTGCCGGCTGCGCGCGAGACCTGGTGCGAGTGGAAGGGGCGGGCGGTCTATTTCGATCTGGTCCTGAACGGGCGGCGGTCGCGCAACGCGGCCTGGGCCTATCCCGCGCCGACGGCGCGGTTCGAGGCGATCCGCGATCACCTCGCCTTCTACGCCACCTCCGTCGACGCCGCTTTCGTGGGCGACATCAAGGTGGTGCCGCAGCCCGGCGATTTCTACGGCGGCTGGGTGACGCCGAACCTGACCGGCAAGATCAAGGGCGCGGCGGGCACGCGGCACTGGTAGCCTTCACGCCTCCTTCGGCAGCGCAGACGGATCGCTGTAGCGCACCAGCCCGGCCCAGGTGACCGGGTCGAACAGCGTCCAGACGCCGCCGCCCACGGTGTAGCCATAGGTGAAGCTGCCGCCGTTGCGGATGTCGAACACGATCTCGGCCCCGTTGGTCGAGAGTTGCGCCCGCCACTCGCGCGCCCAGAGCGTCGCGCCGCCCTGCCGCAGCGCCCAGAGGCCGGCATCCGTCACCCCGCCCTGCGTCACCTCGTAGCGGCCATCGTCGCCAAAGCGCCACGCCGCCCCCGTGCCGCGCTCGGTCCAGCGGCCCACCGGCGTCGCGCCGTCGCCGTCGTGCCGGTCGTAGGTGTCGGGCCCCCAGGTCATCACCGCGCCGCCCTCGTCGAAGGTGACCGGCAGTTCCGGCCCGCCGATGTGGTAGCCGCCGTCGGCATCCACTTCGTAGGTGAACTCCGAGGCGGGCTGAACCCAGACGCGCACCAGGTCGGGGTCGATCGCGGTCATGGCATGAGATCCTCCGGGCCGAGGCGGTAGGCCTTGCCGAAGCCGCCGTTCAACAGGCCCGACAGCGGGGCGAAGCGGGTCAGGCCGAAATCCGCGAAATCGTAGTAGAGCTGCGCCTTGGGGTAATGGCCGAGGTAATGCGCCTTCAGCGCCGCCTTGTCGGCGGGTTCGGCCCTGGCCTGCAAGGTCAGGCGCGGATGCGTCAGCGGGTCGCCCCGTGCCCCCGGCTCGCCGATCAGAAGCGAGCACTCGGGCCGCGCGCCCAGCGCCGCGGTGTGCGACGACAGGGTCGAGATCAGCGTCAGCGGCGCCCCGTCCGGGCCGGGCACCAGCGCGATCCGCGTCACCGTCGGCGCGCCTGTCTCGGGGTCCGTCACGCCCAACGCGGCAAAGCGCGCGGCCGCGATCAGGCCACGGGCCAGGGCGCGGGCCTCGTCATCGGTGCGGCGGATCGGATCTTTCGGCCGGTCGGTCATGCCGCGACCCTAACCGCAGTTCAGAATCTGTGCCAGAGCCCCAGTGCAAGCCCGAGCGTCGGGTCGTCGCCGATGCCCATCCGCACCCCCACCTGCGCCGTGGATCTCTCGCTCAACGTCCATGCCGCGCCCGGTGTCACGGTATAGGCGGGGTCGCTGCCCGGCCAGTCCTCGGCCTTGAGCTGCAGCATCAGCCGCAGCCGGTCGGACAGCGCCATGCCCAGCGTCGCCTCTGCCTGCCAGGTGATGTCCTCGGTATCGACATCGACCAGCCCCGCGGCGTCGAGCGTGACCCAGCCGCCGTCGTGCCGGATCGGCAGCCACCGGCGCGGCGCGTCCAGCCCGCCGAAACCGCGCCCGACGGAGGCCCCGAACCGGAGCAGACGGCGGTCTGCCGTCGCCGCCTCCGTCCTGAGCCCGACGCCCCCGTCGAGCGCGATCTGCCACGGCGCATCGGGCGCCGTGACCGTGTAGCGCAGGAAGACCACCGCTTCCTCCGCCGTTTCGCCGCGCCCGACCTGCGCCCCCAGGGTCAGACGGCGGCCAAGCCCGTATTCGGCGTAAAGGCTGGCGTGGCGGTCCAGCTCCGCATCGCCCGCGATCAGCCCCGCTGCCGGGGCATCGGCAAGAGCCGAGACCGCGACGAACACCTCGCCCGCGTCGCGCGCCCAGGGCCCCGCCAGCGCCGGGGCCCATCCGGAGGCGCACCACAGGGTCAAGGGCAACAAGAACGTGGCGAGGCGGCAACGCATGCCGGCATTCTGCCGTCAACATGATTAACAAAACCCTAACCAACCTTGCGCTCGCGCGGGCCGCGCGGCAGCGTGGTCACCTGCCAAGACCCTGGGGAGGACAGTGATGGCGCTTGTTCCGCCGCTCGACGAAGAGGCGATGGACGCCGATCTGTGCGCCCATGTGCAATTCTTCAAGGGACCGCTCGGGGTGATCCCCAACTCGGTGCGCACGATGGCGCACCGGGCGCCGATCGCGCGCGCCTTCACCGACCTGAACGTCGCCGTGATGACCGACTACGGCTCGGGCGTGACGCCGGAGTTCAAGCGCCTGATCGGCTATGTCTCCAGCTTCGCGTCCGGGTGCCTCTATTGCCAGGCGCACATGATCCTGGCCTCCGAGCGGTTCAACGCCTCCGAGGAGCGGCTGAACGACGTGTTCGATTTCGAGGCCAGCGTCCATTTCTCCGAGGCCGAAAAATCCGCGCTGGCCTTTGCCCATGCCGCCACGCAGGTGCCCAACGCCGTCACCGACGCCATCGGCGCGCGCCTGCGCACGCACTGGGACGAGGGCCAGATCGTCGAGATCATGGGGGTGGTCGCGCTCTTCGGCTATCTCAACCGATGGAACGATTCCATGGGGTCGACGCTTGAGGATCTGCCGCTCTCCAAGGGAGAGGCGCGGCTGACACAGGCGACGGGCTGGAGCGTGGGCAAACACCGATGACGGAGTATTCGGGGGCCGTACGCGAGGCGCTCCGGTCGCGGGGCGACCCGGTCAGCAAGCTGGGGTATTTCTGCGCGCCGTTCCGCCCGGCCGAGGGGCCGCTGAAGGACAAGGTCATCAAGACCTACCGCGGCGGGCGCGACCCCGAACTGCTGGAACAGCTGGCGCGGCGCCACACCGCCTATGTCGAGATGCTGACCTGGGCCGGCGTGCGCCTGCCCGACACCAAGTTCATGATCCTGAACGAGGCGGGCTACCTGCAGCCGGTGATCGTGCAGGACGCGATCGACGAGGCGCTCCTGATGCGCCCGCAGGTCGAGGCCGCCGATCTGCCCGCGGCGCTCGACATGCTGGAGGGCGCGGCGATCAGCATCGCGGAGTTCTGGGCCCGCGTGGCGCAGCGTGGCGAGCGCATCGGCTACCACCCCTCGATCCGCAATTTCGCCTATGACGCGGATGGCCCGATCTTCTTCGACACCTTTCCGCCGCTGATCGGCTACTCGCGCGAGGAGATGGGGCGGTTGCTGCTGCGGTTCTCCGAAAGCGGGCTGGTGCGCACGATGGGCGCGGTCCTGCCCGAACGCATTCGTGCCATCCAGGATGAATGGTATTCGCCCGCCGGCACCATCGTCGGCCTGATCGGCAGCGCCGTGCGCCTGCGCCCCGCGGACGGGCCGGCGATCCTCGACTGGGCGCGCGGCTTTGCGGCGCGTGACCTCGACGGCGCGCTGCGTGCCGAGGTGCGGGCCGAGCTTGACCGCCCCCCGCGCCTGCCCGCGATCTGGACCGGCACACGCCGGCTGCTGGGGCTCGAGGGCAAACCGAATGTCTGACGCGCCCGACCGGGCGCAGGCCGATGACACGGCGCCCCTGCGGGGAGACCCGGACGCGGCCCGCAGGGCCGACATGAAAGTCGTGCTGGTCACGCCCGAGATCCCCGGCAACACCGGCAGCGTCGGCCGCACCTGCGTCGCGCTGGATCTGGAACTGATCCTGATCCGGCCCTACGGCTTTGACATCACCGACAAATCCGTGCGCCGCGCCGGCCTCGACTACTGGCAGCATGTCCGCCTTGCCGAATACGACGACTGGCAGGCGTTCCTCGCCGATCGTGCCCCGCGCCGCGACCAGCTGTTCCTGTTCGAGGATGACGGCACCGGCGGCACCGTCTACGATCCCGCCTATCCGTGCGACGCCTATCTCGTCTTCGGGCGCGAGACCAGGGGCCTGCAGCCCGAGATCCTGGAGGGCATGGAGGATCGCACCTTCCGCCTGCCGATGCGCTCGCCGCATATCCGGTCGCTCAACCTCGCCAATGCCGCGACGGCGGTGATCTACCAGGCGATGCGCGGCTGGCTGGCCTGATCGGGTGGCACGACCGCGCCGGGCTTGATAGGCTGACGGGCATGGAGGACCAAGCCATGCCAGCGATCAGCCCCGACACCAGCGCCCAGACCGTCATCACCACCTTCGAGACCTCGCCCGGCCAGTGCGACGATCTGATGGACGAGCTGAAGGCCGCCTATGCCGATTTCATCTCGCGCCAGCCCGGCTTCATCGGCGCGGGCCTGCATGTGAACGATGCGCAGACCCGGATCGCCAACTACTCGCAATGGCAGCGGCGCGAGGATTTCCTCGCCATGCTGCGCTCCGTCGAGATGCGCGAGCGCAACCGCCGCTTCTCGGCGCTGTGCCGCTCCTTCGAGCCTGTGCTCTACGACGTCGCGGCGACCTATGGCCCGTGATCGTCGATCCGCCCCGCCCGAGGACAGCGCGCCCGACACGCTCGAGGCCGAGGTGCGCGCCCTGCACCAGGAGCTTAAGTTCCTGCGCGAGCACAAGATGTTCGCGCTCTACCAGTCGGTGCCGCGCGTGTTGCTGTTCCGGCTCGCCGCCGGCATGGCGGCCGGCCTCGGCACCGTGGTCGGCGCGACCTTGCTCTTGTCGGTGATCGTCTGGGCGCTCAGCCAGATCGAATTCGTCCCGATCATCGGCGAGTGGGCGGCAGAGATCGCCGGAGATATGCGCGAGGAAAGCGACGGTAGCGGCGGTGGCGACTCCGAAGCCGCACCGGACCCCGCCGAACCCGCGGACTGAGGCGGCTGGGCTCAGCCCTGCAAGGCCTGCCAGATCCGCGCGGGCGAAAACGGCATCTGCGGCGGTGCCTTGCCGGTGGGGCGGAACGCATCGGTGACCGCGTTGATCAGCGCGGCGGGCGCGCCCGTGGTCGCGGCCTCGCCTACGCCCTTGGCCCCCAGCGGGTTCATCGGGCTGGGCGTCTGGGTCTGCGACAGCGACAGCGGCGGCAGGTCGTCGGCGCGCGGCATGGCGTAATCCATGAAGCTGCCGGTCAACAGCTGCCCGTCGGCGTCCAGCGCGATTGCCTCCAGCATCGTCTCGCCCAGCGCCTGCGCGAATCCGCCCCGGATCTGCCCCTCCACCTGCACCGGGTTCACGATCACGCCGGTGTCGTCATGGGCATGGGCGCGCAGCACCCGTGCCACGCCTGTCTCCGCGTCGATCTCCACCAGCGCGGCATAGGCGCCGAAGGCCCAGGCCTGGCCCGCGACCTCGTAGCGGCTTTCCGCCGTCACCGGCAGGGGCGCGCCGTCGGCGACCATCGCCTTCACCCGCGCGCACGCCTCCATCACCGCACTCCCGCCGATGGCCGTCGCCCGGCTGCCCACCGCACCGATGCCCACGGGGGCCGTGCCGGTATCGCCTGCGTCGAGCGTGATCGCCGCCATCGGCAGGCCCAGCGCGTCGCTGGCGATCTGGGAAAAGGCGGTCCACCGCCCGTGCCCCTGTTGCGTCGCACCTGTCACGATATGCGCCGTACCGTCGGCGTTCAGCGTCACGCGCGCGTATTCCCAGCCCGCCGCCGACGGGTCGAGGTAGAAGGCCACGCCCAGCCCCGCGATCCTGCCTTCCGCCTGCAGCGCGTCGCGCCGGGCGCGCAGCCCGTCAAGATCGGCCGCCGCCGCGAAGGCATCGAGCGCGCCCGCGTAATCGCCGCTGTCGAGCCGGTTGCCCGTCGCCGTGTCATGCGGCAGGGCGGCCTCGGGCAGCAGGTTCGCCTTGCGCAGGGCGATCGGGTCCATCCCCGTCGCCGCCGCCGCCGCGTCGACCAACCGTTCCATCAAAACGTTCGCCTCGGGCCGCCCGGCGCCGCGGTAGATGCCGACCGGCGGGCTGGGATGCGCCACCGCCGCGGTCTCGATGTCGAGCGCGGGCACCAGATAGCCCGTGGGCAGGATGCGGCCTGCGTTGAAGGCGGGCATCAGGCCCGTTCCCGAGACCCAGCCGCCCACCGGCGCCTCGATCCGCGCCTCCAGCGCCAGAAAGCGGCCTTCGGCGTCCAGCGCCAGCCGCCCGCGCGAGGTCAGGCCGCGGCCGTGGCCCGCCGACAGGAATTCCTCCGACCGGGTCGCGATCCAGCGCATGTCGCGCCTGAAGTGCAGGGCGGCCCAGACGGCAAGGATTTCCTCGGGGTAGGAAAACCCCTTCATCCCGAAGCCGCCGCCGACATCGGGGGCGACCACGCGCAGCCGGTCGGGGTCGAGCTGCAGGATGCGGGCGAGGTCGGTCTTGGTGCGGTGCGGCGTCTGCGTCGATTGCCAGATCGTCAGCCCCTCGGTCGCGGAGTCGTAGTGCACGGCGATGCCGCGCGGCTCCATCGGCGAGGGCGCGACGCGGGGGTGGCGCGTCTCCACCGCCACCACATGCGCGGCCCCGGCAAAGGCGCGGGCGGCGTTCCCGGTCTGCCAGCGGCGGTGCGCGATGCGGCGCGGGTCGGGCAGGGCGGCCTCGTCGATCTCGAGCGTGATCAGATCGACGGCATCCGCCGCCCGCGCCGCGCTGTCGGCCAGAACGGCCGCCACGGGCTCCCCCACCGCCGTCACATGGTCGCGGGCGAGCAGCGGAAAGGGCAGCACCTCCTCGATGCCCAGCACCGGCTGCATCTCTGGCGGCACCGTCGGCGGCAGGTCGGCGCCGGTCAGCACGGCATGGACACCGGGCGCGGCCAGCGCCGCCGCGGTGTCGATCCCGGCGATGCCGCCCGCCGCCACCGGGCTGCGGAGGAAGGCGATGTGAAGCGGCGCACTCAGCGCGATGTCGGCGGTGGAGCAGCCCCGGCCGGTCAGCAGGGCGGGGTCTTCGCGGCGGGCAATGGCGGCCCCGATCATGCGTGTCGCAGGCTTGGTCATCGCGCGGCCCCTGTCGTCATTCCCGTCACCGCTGATACTGTGGCTTTCGGCGGGAATGGCAAGGCAGGGGGTCAACCATGCGGATCGCGGTGATCGGGGCGGGCAGCATCGGCAGGTGGGTGATCGCCGCGCTGGCGCGCGACGGGCTGGCGCCGGAGGCCGTGATCGTGCGCGGTGACGCACCGATCGGAGTGCCGGCGGTGCGCTCGGTCGCGGATCTGCCCGCGGGCATCACCCATCTGGTCGATTGCGCCGGGCATACCGGACTTGCCGCCCATGGCGCACAGGCGCTGGCAGCGGGGATCGACGTCATCACCCTGTCGCTGGGCGCGCTGGCCGATGAAGCTCTGGCCCGCGCGCTCCACGAAGCAGCCGAGGCAGGTGGCGCCCGGCTGCATCTGGCCAGCGGCGCCATCGGGGCGCTTGACGCCCTGCGCGCCGCCGCCGCGGGCGGATTGCGAAGCGTGCGCTACACCGGTCGCAAGCCGCCCTCGGGCTGGGCCGGATCGCCCGCCGAGGGCGTGCTGGACCTCGCCGCGCTCACCGCGCCTGCGGTGCATTTCGAAGGATCGGCCCGCGACGCCGCCCTGCGCTATCCGAAGAACGCCAATGTCGCAGCCGCCGTGGCCTTGGCCGGGCTGGGCTTCGAGGCCACGCAGGTGTGCCTCGTCGCCGATCCGGCGGCGACCGGCAACATGCACGAGATCGCCGTCGAAGGCACCTTCGGCCGGTTCCGCTTCGAGATCACCGGCGCGGCCCTGCCCGACACGCCGCGCAGTTCCGCCCTTGCCGCGATGAGCGTCCTTGCCGAGATCCGGCGCCTCCGGGCGCGCGTGACGACATAAGAAACGGGCGTGAGGGATGGGCGTAGGCCGGGCTTCAGCCCGGCATCCACACGCCGCCCGACACGCGTGGGAAATTCCTGAAGAACCGTTAATCCGCCTCTGCAACCCCTTGTTTTTCCTTTGGCGTCCCTCTGTCCCACGCGTGGGACAGGGCTCAGCGCTTGGCCGCCTCCAGCGCCGCGCGGATCACCTGCACGTCCCCGATCTGGTTCATCAGGACCAGGATCAGCCGCGCGTTCAGCGCCTCGCTCTCCTCCCGCGTCAGCCCGTCATGCGCCGCGATCAGCGCCTCGTAGGCGTCATCGGCGGCCTTCAGGTTCGGCTCCAGCGTCAACTCGCTCACGGTGTCGTCCCTCCAAGCGCGCGATCCAGCGCGCGGGCCAGTTTCTCGGCATCGCACGCGGCCCAGCGCGCTGCAACATGCTGGTCGGGCCGGATCAGGTAGAGCGCGCGCTCGGCCCGCCCCAGGTAGCGGTCGCGCAGGCCTTCGCTCGCGGCCGGGTCGAGCGTCAGCAGGCGCAGGCCCGCCGGCCGCGTCGGTGGCGTCGCGCCCAGCCCCAGCAGCACGAACCCGGACCCGTCCAGATGGTCGAGAAGGTAGCTGCCATCGGGCAGGCGGGCGTCGGGGCAGGGTGCCCCCGGCCGCGTGCGGGCGGGGCCGCCGGGCAGCGCGTCGGGCGTGTTCAGGGCCGAGCCGTCATAGGCCGCAGGCACCGACAGCCGGCCCGAGTTCACCATCGGCCGCGCGAAGGGCGCGTGGGTGGCCAGATGCAGCACCGCGTCGCGGAAGACACGTGATTGCGGGGTCTTGGGCGTGATGAAATCGGTCGCGCGGGTCGAGGCGCGGATGTTCTCGTCGGCGGCATGGATGCGCTCGGCGTCGTAGCTGTCGAGCAGATGCTCCGGCGCCTCGCCCTTCAGAACGGCGGCCAGTTTCCAGCCCAGGTTGTCGGCGTCCTGCACGCCGGAATTGGCCCCGCGCGCCCCGAACGGGCTGACCTGGTGCGCGGCGTCGCCGGCAAAGATCACCCGGCCATGGCGGAACCGCGCCATCCGGCGGCACTGGAAGGTGTAGATCGAGGTCCAGTCGAGCTCGTAGTCCACATCCGGCCCCAGCATCAGGTCGATGCGCTTGCGGATGCGGGCGGGGTCAAGCTCGGCCTTGCGGTCGATGTCCCAGCCGAGCTGGAAGTCGATGCGCCAGATGTCGTCGGGCTGCTTGTGCAGCAGCGCCGAGGCGCCGGACTTGAACCACGGCTCGAACCAGAACCAGCGCTCGGTTGGGAAATCGGCGGTCATCTTCACGTCGGCGATCAGGAAATTGTCCTCGAAGACGCGGCCTTCGAAGCCGAGGCCCAACCTGTCCCGCGTGGGCGATTTCGCCCCGTCGCAGGCGATCAGCCAGTCGGTTTCGAGGGCATAGGGCCCATCGGGCGTCTCGATGTTCAGGGTCACGCCATGGTCCGCGGCGTCCATGTCCGTGACGCGGTTGCGCCCCCGGATCTCGATCGGCGCGCCCTGCGCCTGCGCGCGCGCCACCGCCTCGACCATGAACCGTTCGAACCAGGGCTGCTGCAGGTTGATGAAGGCGGGGTAGCGGTGCCCGTCCTCGGGCAGAAGGTCGAAGCTGTAGACCTCGTCGCGGTCATGGAACACCCGGCCCCGGCTCCAGACCACCCCCTTTTCCAGCAGCTGCTGCCCGCAGCCGAATCGATGCGCGATCTCCAGCGTGCGCTTGGCAAAGCAGATCGCGCGGCTTCCCTGACCCGCGCCCTCGTGATCGTCGAGCACCAGCGCCGGGATGCCGCGCAGCCCGAGGTCCAGCGCCATGGCAAGCCCCACCGGGCCGCCGCCGATGATGGTGACGGGATGGCGCACCGGCGTCGGCGCGTCCTGATCGGCCGCGCGCGCATAGGGGTAGAGGCGGAAGGTCAGGGGATAGCGATCGTGCCATGTCATCGCGGATACTCGCGGGCGCTGGGCGCACGGTCGAAGTCGAGGAAGAACTCGTCGAGCTGGGGCGGGTCGATGCCGGCATGGCCCAGTTGCACATGCGCCTGCCCGCGGTGGTGGATCTGGTGCTGGAACAGATGCGGCAGCAGGTCGCCGATCCGTTCCTGCACCGGCCCGCCGGGGCGGTCGGTCGGGACGGAGCGCGCGAGGTCGGCCTCGGTGATCCCCATGCAGAAGGACACGAGCCGCGCATCCGCTTCGGCCTGTGCCGCGCCCAGCGCGGCGGGGGTGGCGATGTCGGGCCGGTCGAAGATCGACCGGCCCACCCCGCCCAAGGTCAGCGCGTCGATGTAGTAGAGATCGACCGCGTGGATGTGGTTCAGCGTCAGCGCCAGCGACGGGAAGAACCCGGGGCGCGGGGCGGTGAAGGCGCCCTCGGGCAGACGCAACACCACGCCGTAGAGCGTCCGGTTTGCCCAGGCGTTGTTCGAGGCGAAACCGAAATAGGGATGGCCCATCCGCATCACTCCTGCAGCGCGGCCCACATCTCGGCGTCGCGCTCGGCCGTCCAGATGCGCGGATGGTCGAGACCGCGCGCCTCGTCATGGGCGCGGGCGACGTTGAAGGGCAGGCAATGCTCGTAGATGGCGAAGTCGCTGAACTTCGGGTCGCAGACGGCGCGGCATGCGGCCATCGCCTCCTTCAGCGATCCGCCTTTGGCGGCGACACGGGCGATGGGGTCGTAGGTCGACTGCACGAAGTCGCGGGTGCTGGCGATGGCACGCTCCACATCCGGCCCGATCAGCGCGTCGCCCCGCCCCGGTGCTATGGCGCGCGGCTGGAAGCCGGCGATCACGTCGAGCGTGTCGCCCCAATCGGCGAAATGCCCGTCGCCGCAGTAGCAGGCGGAGTGGTATTCGACGATGTCGCCGGTGAACATCACCTCTTCGTCGGGCACCCAGATTGCGGCATCACCTGCCGTGTGGGCGCGCCCCGGCACGAAGATATCGACGCGGCGGTTGCCGAGGTAGACGGTCATGCTTTCGGAAAAGGTGGTGGTGGGCCAGGTCAGACCGGGAATTTCCTCGTGTCCTTCGAAGAGGCGCGGAAAGCGGGCGAATTCGCTGTCCCAATCCTCCTGCCCGCGCTCCACCACCATGCTCCGCGCGGTGTCGGACATGATGACCTGCTCCGCGCCATAGGCCGAGGCGCCGAGCACGCGGACGGCATGGTAGTGGGTCAGCACCAGATGCGAAATCGGCTTGTCGGTCACCGAGCGGACGCAGTCGATCACCTTGCGCGCAAGCCGCGGCGTCGCCTGCGCCTCGACGATCATCACGCTCTCGTCGCCGATGATGACGCCGGAGTTCGGGTCGCCCTGGGCGGTGAACGCATAGAGCCCTTCGCCGATCTCGGTGAAGCTGATGGTCTTCTCGGTCGTGTCGCCTGCTGAGGCAAAGGCCTTGGCCATGCGGTTCCTCCCACTGTTCGGCGGCAGATTAGTGCAGATGCAACGATCCGTCGATGCCCCCGGTCCTGCGTCCTCTGGACACGGGGGGCCTGCCTGCTAGGGTCCGACGCGACAGCGGACAGAGCTTGTGAAAGGGTCGGACGATGGCGAAACTGGCATTCCTGGGGCTGGGCGTGATGGGCGCGCCGATGGCGGCGCATCTGAAAACCGCGGGCCATGACGTGACGGTCTACAACCGCACCGCCGCCAAGGCCGAGGCCTGGGTGGCGGCGAACGGCGGCGCCTTCGCCAGCACCCCGGGCGAGGCGGCGGAGGGCTGTGATTTCGTCATGGCCTGCGTCGGCAACGACGACGATCTGCGTTCGGTCGCCGGTGGCGAGGACGGCGCGCTGGCGGGGATGAAGGACGGCGCGATCTTCGTGGATCACACGACCGTATCGGCGACCGTGACGCGGGAGCTGGCCGCCGAGGCCGCCGAAAAGGGCATCGGCTGGGTCGACGCACCGGTGTCGGGCGGGCAGGCGGGGGCCGAGAACGGCAAGCTGGCGATCATGTGCGGCGGCGATGCGGCCCATTTCGCGGCGGCCGAGCCGGTGATCGCGGCCTATTCCAAGGCCACGGTGCACTTCGGTGACGTGGGCGCGGGGCAACTGACCAAGATGGTGAACCAGATCTGCATCGCGGGGCTGGTGCAGGCGATGTCGGAAGGGTTGTTCTTTGCCATGCAGGCCGGGCTCGATCCGAAGAAGGTCGCCGATCTGGTGAGCCAGGGCGCTGGTGGCTCGTGGCAGTTGCAGAACCGCGCCGGCACGATGGTCGATAACCACTTCACCCACGGTTTTGCCGTCGACTGGATGCGCAAGGATCTGGGCATCGCGCTGGGTCAGGCGAAGGAGCTGGGCGTGTCGTTGCCCGTCACCGCCATCGTCGACCAGTTCTACGGCGAGGTGCAGCAGATGGGCGGCGGGCGGTGGGATACCTCGAGCCTGATCCAGCGCTTCCGCAAGATGACCGGGGGCGACGTCTGACCGCCTTGCCCTACGGCTTCACCGATCTGAGGGCGCTGCAGGCCGCAGGCTTCGACGCGATCCTCGATGTGCGCAGCCCGTCGGAGTTCGCGGAGGATCATGTGCCGGGCGCGATCTCGATGCCCGTTCTGTCCGATGCCGAACGCGCCGAGGTGGGCACGATCTATGTGCAGGAGAGCCCGTTCACCGCGCGCAAGATGGGCGCGGCGCTGGTGGCGCGCAATGCCGCACGGCACATCGAGGAGCGGCTGATGCAGCACGGCGGCGGCTGGCGGCCGCTGGTCTATTGCTGGCGCGGCGGGCAGCGGTCGGGGTCCTTCGCGTCGATCCTGCAGCAGATCGGCTGGCGCGCCGAGGTGCTGGAGGGCGGCTACCGCACCTGGCGGCGGCATGTGGTGGCGCGGCTCTACGAGGCGGAACTGCCGGTCCGGGTGATCCGGCTCGACGGGTTTACAGGCACCGCCAAGACCGAGGTGCTGACCCGCGTCGGCGCGCTGGGCGGGCAGGTGATCGACCTGGAGGGGCTGGCGAACCACCGTGGGTCGATCCTGGGCGACGTGGTGGGCGACCAGCCGGCGCAGAAGGGGTTCGAGTCGGCGCTGGTCACGGCCCTGTCCACCCTCGACCCCGCGCGCCCGGTGCTGGTGGAGGCGGAATCGGCGCGCATCGGCACGCTGCGCCTGCCGCCCGCGCTGTGGGTGGCGATGCGGGACGCGCCGCGGATCGTGCTGGAGGCGGAGCCTGCCGCCCGTGCGCGCTACCTTGCGGCGATCTATGCCGATCTGGTGGCCGACCGCGACGGTCTGACCCGGCGGCTGAACGGGCTGCGCGCGCTGGCAGGCAATGCGACGGTCGAGGATTGGCTCGCGCTGCTGGACGCGGGCGAGGCCGAGGCGCTGGCGGCCTCGCTGATCGACGTGCACTACGACCCTGCCTATGCGCGCCTCCGCCGCGAGGATGCAAGCGCGGTGCTGGCCACCGTCGACGGTGGCGATCTCGGCGCTACGGCGCTGGACCGGGCTGCGGCCAGGGTGCTGGCGGCGCTGCCCTGAGCCTCTGCCCCCTTTTCCTTCCGACCCCGAATCGGTAACTGACACCCGAACCCCGAGACGAAAGGCCTGCACCCATGGACAAGAGCTTTGACGCGGCCGAGGCCGAAGCGCGCATCTATTCCGAGTGGGAGGCGGCGGGATGCTTCAAGGCGGGCGCCAACGCGAAGGAGGGCGCGGACCCTTACGCCATCATGATCCCGCCGCCGAACGTGACCGGCGTGCTGCATGTGGGCCATGCCTTCAACAACACACTGCAGGATGTGCTGATCCGCTGGCACCGGATGCGCGGCTTCGACACGCTTTGGCAGCCGGGCACCGACCATGCGGGCATCGCGACGCAGATGGTGGTGGAGCGCGAGCTGGCGAAATCGCAGAAGTCGCGCCGCGACATGACGCGCGAGGAGTTCCTCGGCCACGTCTGGGCATGGAAGAAGCAGTCGGGCGGCACGATCCGGTCGCAGCTCAAGCGCCTCGGCGCATCCTGCGACTGGTCGCGCGAAGCCTTCACCATGTCGGGCGCCGAGGGCGCACCCGAGGGCGAGGAGGGCAATTTCCACGACGCGGTGATCAAGGTCTTCGTCGACATGTACGACAAGGGGTTCATCTACCGCGGCAAGCGGCTGGTGAACTGGGACCCGCATTTCGAGACGGCGATTTCGGATCTCGAGGTCGAGAATGTCGAGACCGCCGGCCACATGTGGCACTTCAAGTACCCGCTCGCGAACGGCGCGACCTACGACTACGTCGAGAAGGACGAAGACGGCACCGTCACGCTGCGCGAGACGCGGGATTACATCTCCATCGCCACCACCCGGCCGGAAACGATGCTGGGCGACGGCGCGGTTGCGGTGCACCCGGATGACGAACGCTATGCGCCCATCGTCGGCCTGCTCTGCGAGATCCCGGTGGGGCCGAAGGAGAGCCGCCGCCTGATCCCGATCATCACCGACGAATACCCCGACCCGGGTTTCGGCTCGGGAGCGGTGAAGATCACCGGCGCGCACGACGCCAACGACTACGGCGTGGCCAAGCGCGGCGGCATTCCGTGCTACCGGCTGATGGACGGCAAGGCCGCGATGCGCCAGGACGGGCTGCCCTACGCCGAGGCCGCGGCCATCGCGCAGGAGGTGGCGAACGGCACGCGGACGCTGACCGAGTCCGAGGCCGACGCGCTGAACCTCGTCCCCGACCATCTGCGCGGGCTCGACCGCTACGCGGCGCGCGAGCGGGTCGTGGCCGAGATCACCGCCGAAGGGCTGGCGGTGATGACGCGCGGCGACGATCCGCGGCTTGGGTCATCCTCGGGCTCGGCCCGAGGATCTCTGCGGCAAGAGATCCCCGGTCAAGCCGGGGATGACGGCGCTCTGGCAGGGGATGACGCCGGTCAAGCCGGGGTTGACGCCCAAGCCGCGGCCGCCCTCGTCCCGCTGGTCGAGGCGAAGCTGATCACCCAGCCTTACGGCGACCGGTCCAAGGTGGTGATCGAGCCGATGCTGACCGATCAGTGGTTCGTCGACACCGCCAAGATCGTCGGCCCGGCGCTCGATGCCGTGCGCGACGGGCGCACCACGATCATCCCCGAACAGCACCGCAAGGTCTATTTCCACTGGCTGGAAAACATCGAGCCCTGGACGATCTCGCGCCAGCTCTGGTGGGGCCACCAGATCCCGGTCTGGTACGGGTTCGACCTGGGCGCGCACGGGTTCCGCGACGACGAGGGCGACGGGTCGCTGGATCTGGTCGAAATGGGGCGCCTGCTGAACGCGCAGACGCTGCTGAAGGGCGACGAGCGGCACCACGCCGCCGCCAGTTTCGACGCGGTGGCGGAGCAGTTCGCCGATGTGCTGGCCCGCCTTCCGGTGCCGCTGAACCATGCCCGCGTGGTCGAGGTCGCGGACCGGTCCGAGGCCGCGCACATGCTGGCCGAGAGCCTGGCGGACTATGCCCTGACCGAGGATCTGACCGGGCTGGTCTACCCGGTCTGGCGTGACGCGGATGTGCTCGATACCTGGTTCTCCTCGGGTCTCTGGCCCATCGGAACGCTTGGCTGGCCCGACCAGACGCCGGAATTGCAACGCTACTTCCCGACCTCGACGCTGGTGTCGGGCTTCGACATCATCTTTTTCTGGGTCGCCCGGATGATGATGATGCAGCTGGCAGTCACCGGCGAGGTGCCGTTCCGCGATGTCTACGTCCACGCGCTGGTGCGCGACGAGAAGGGGCGCAAGATGTCGAAGAGCGTCGGCAATGTCCTCGACCCGCTGGAGCTGATCGACGAATACGGCGCCGACGCGCTGCGCTTCACGCTGACCTCGATGGCCGCGATGGGCCGCGACCTGAAGCTGAGCAAGGACCGGATCGCCGGCTACCGCAACTTCGGCACGAAGCTGTGGAACGCCGCGCGCTTCGCCGAGATGAACGCCTGCACGCCGGTGGCGGGCTTCGACCCCGCCACGGTCACGCAGACGGTGAACAGGTGGATCGTGGGCGAGACCGCGCGCGCGCGGCTGGCCCATGACGAGGCGCTGGCGGCCTACCGCTTCAACGATGCCGCCAATGGCCTTTACGCCTTCGTCTGGGGCAAGGTCTGCGACTGGTATCTGGAATTCGCCAAGCCGCTCTTCGACAGCGGCGACGATACCGTGATCGCCGAGACGCGCGCGACCATGGCCTGGGTGATCGACCAGTGCCTGATCTTGCTGCACCCGACCATGCCCTTCATCACCGAGGAGCTGTGGGGCACGATCGCGCCGCGCGGAAAGATGCTGATCCACGCCGACTGGCCCGCCTACGGCGCGGACCTGATCGATGCCGAGGCCGACCGCGAGATAGGCTGGGTGATCGGGCTGATTGAGGAGATCCGCTCCGTCCGCCAGCAGATGCACGTCCGCGCCGGCCTGAAGGTGCCGCTGCTGCAGGTCGAGATCGACGCGCGCGGGCAGGCGGCCTTTGACCGCAACGCGGCGATGATCGAGCGGCTGGCGCGGGTGTCGGAGGTGACGCGGGTGCCCCAAATGCCCAAGGGTGCCGTGACCGTCGCCGCCGAGGGCGCGGTCTTTGGCCTGCCCATTGCCGAGCTGATCGACGTGGCCGAGGAACAGGCCCGGCTGGTGAAGGTGCTGGAGAAGCTCCACAAGGAGATCGGGGGCCTGCAGGGGCGGCTCGACAATCCGAAATTCGTCGAAAGCGCCCCGGAGGAGATCATCGACGAGGCGCGCGAGAACCTGGCCGCACGCGAGGAGGAGGCGGGCAAGATCCGCGCGGCGCTGGAGCGGCTGGCAGAGATCGGCTGAGGGGGTCTTTGCGGCGGGGCAGGGCAGAACTGCAGTTTTGCCTTGCTGGACTCTGCAGATTTCCGGGTCGGAAAACCCGGGTTTTCCGGCCGCAGCAGGGCCGGAAAACCTCCATTGCCGCGATGACGCTCAGGCGTTCATGCTTCGGACCTGATCCATTGAACGGAAGGACCGCCCGATGCGCCGACTTGCCCTTGCCGCCCTCGCCAGCCTTGCTCTTGCCGCCCCGGCCCTTGCCACCGCCGACGGGCCGGATGCCTGGCGTGTCGTCAACGTCTCGGCCAGCGATGTGCTGAACGTGCGCGTCGGGCCGGGCACCGACTACTTCGTGATCTCGGCGCTGCCCTACAACGCGCGCGGGCTGCAGTTGGGCACCTGTGTGCCGACGGTGACGCGCGATCAGTATTTCGCCCTGACGCCGCAGGCGCAGCAGCGGCTGAACGGCTACACGCCCTGGTGCGTCGTGTTCTCGGGTGGCCAGCAGCTCGGCTGGGTCAATCGCCGCTTCCTGAGCGAGGACAGCCTGTAGCCCTCAGGCGCGGTGCGCGCCGGCGGCCAGACCGGCCACGAATTCCGCGATCTCGCCCACCGGCTTGCCCGCCGCGATCTGCGCCACGATGGCCGAGCCCACGACGCAGCCGTCGGCCACGCCCGCGATGGCCTGCGCCGCGTCGGGCGTCTTGATGCCGAAGCCCACGATCACCGGCAGGCCGGTCTGCGCCTTGATCCGCGCGACCTCGGGGCCGACATCGGCGGCCTGCGCCTCGGCCGCGCCGGTGATGCCGGTGATCGAGACGTAGTAGACGAAACCGCTGGTGTTCTGCAGCACGACCGGCAGGCGCGCGTCATCCGTGGTGGGCGTCGCCAGCCGGATGAAGTTCAGCCCCGCCGCCTGCGCCGGAATGCACAGCTCGTCATCCTCCTCGGGGGGCAGGTCGACGATGATCAGCCCGTCGATCCCGGCCTCCTTCGCCTGCACGAGGAACCGGTCGACGCCGCGCGAATAGATCGGGTTGTAGTAGCCCATCATCACGATCGGCGTCCGGTCGTCGATCTTGCGCAGCTCGCGCGCGATCTGCAGCGTCTTGTCGAGCGTCTGGCCGCCCTCCAAAGCGCGCTGGCCGGCCAGCTGGATCGTCTCGCCATCGGCCATCGGATCGGTGAAGGGCATGCCCAGCTCGATGATGTCGACGCCCGCCTCGGGCAGCGCCTTCACGATGGCCAGCGAGGTCTCGTAATCCGGGTCGCCCGCCATGACATAGGCCACGAAGGCCTTCTTTCCCTCGGCCTTCAGCCGCGCGAAGGTGTCGTCGATCCGTGTCATGTCAGCCCCGTCCCTGAGTGGTCCGGCCGGGTTTGGGCCATGGGCGCGCGGAAATCAATGGGGCGGTGCCGCGCGCAAGGTTGCCCCGGCCGGCCCGCCGCCGTAAACGGGGGCGATTTCACGCAAGGGGGCTGTGCGCCATGGGCTTCAAGATGGGCATCGTCGGGCTGCCGAATGTCGGCAAATCGACGCTTTTCAACGCGCTGACCCGCACCGCCGCGGCGCAGGCGGCGAATTTTCCCTTCTGCACCATCGAGCCCAACGTCGGCGACGTGGCGGTGCCCGACGCGCGGCTGGACAAGCTGGCGGGGATCGCCGGGTCGAAGCAGATCATCCCCACGCGGATGACCTTCGTCGACATCGCGGGGCTGGTGAAGGGCGCGTCGAAGGGGGAGGGGCTGGGCAACCAGTTCCTTGCCAACATCCGCGAGACCGACGCCATCGCCCATGTGCTGCGCTGTTTCGAGGATGGCGACGTGACCCATGTCGAGGGCCGCGTCGACCCGATCGCGGATGCCGAGACCATCGAGACCGAACTGATGCTGGCCGACCTCGAAAGCATCGAGAAGCGGTTGCAGAACATCACCCGCAAGATCCGCGGTGGCGACAAGGAAGCGGTGCAGCAGGAGCGCCTGATGCAGGCCGCCAAGGCGCTGCTGGAAGAGGGCAAGCCCGCCCGCCTGGTCGATGTGTCGGACGAGGACCGGAAGGCGTGGCGGATGCTGCAGCTTCTGACCTCGAAGCCCATCCTCTACGTCTGCAACGTCGAGGAAGCCTCCGCCGCCAGCGGCAACGTGCAATCGGCGCGGGTGGCCGAGATGGCCGCGGCCCAGGGCGCCGCCCATGTGGTGATCTCCGCCCAGATCGAGGAGGAAATCGCGCAACTCGACGCCGACGAAGCGGCCATGTTCCTGGAAGAGATGGGGCTGGAGGAGGCCGGGCTCGACCGGCTGATCCGCGCCGGCTACGAGCTTTTGGGCCTGCAGACCTATTTCACCGTCGGCCCCAAGGAGGCCCGCGCCTGGACGATCCGAAAGGGGACCCTCGCGCCGCAGGCCGCCGGCGTGATCCACGGCGATTTCGAGCGCGGCTTCATCCGGTCGGAAACCATCGCCTATGACGACTACGTCCACCTCGGGGGTGAGGTCGGGGCCAAGGACGCCGGCAAGATGCGCGTCGAGGGCAAGACCTACGAGGTCAAGGACGGCGACGTCCTGCACTTCCTCTTCAACGCCTGACCCTCAGGCAGGACGCGCCGCGCAGGGGCGCGGCGCGTCGCCGCCCGCTCAGTTCAGCGGCGGCAGGCCAAGTGCGTCGCGCACGGCTGTGATCGCCGCGTCGACCGTGCCGGCACCACCGTCGGCGCCCTCGACCAGAGCGCCGAGGGAGGACCGTTGCTGTTCGGTCAATTCCTCGGACTCCTCGATCAGGGCAAGCACCTCGTCCTGATCGAAATTGGCCGGCGTCAGCAGCTCCTCGGGATCTGCGCTTGCGCCCGCCGTGGCAACGCCCGTGTCCGTCGTCGGCGTGGTGGCAGTGCCGGTGGCGGTGTCATCCTCCACGATATCGACCGAGGTTTCGCTATCCTCCGCCCCCATGACGACCGCATCGTCGGTCTCCGACTCGACCACGATCGCGTCGTCGGTGACCTCGTCGCCGATGACCTCGGGGTCGTCCTGCGTGGTTCCGGCTGCGGTGTCGCCTGCCGTGCCGTCATCCGCGGGCGGCTCTGCGGGCGGCTCGTCCCCCGGCAGGGGGTCGTCGTCCACGGTGCCGTCCTGTGCACCGACGACATCCTCGTCGGTTGCCGGGTCGGGCGCGGTCGCGGTGTCCTCCTCGGGCAGTGCCGGGTCGTCCGCCGGCAGTGCCGTATCGTCCTCGGGCAGCGCCGGGTCGTCCACAGCGGCGGCATCGTCCTCCATGATCGGCTCCGTGGCCATGTCGTCCTCCAGCCCGGGCTGGCTCGACTGATACCAGAACACGGCCCCGACGACGACGACGATGGCCACGATGATGGCAATGATGGTTCCTGAACGCATGATCTACCTACCTTCCTTGGGTCCAGCCGCGCGCCGGCCCCGCGACCTTTCGGCGCGACCGGGCAACGCAGCGTACGCCCCTCCAACAGGCACGCGGGGTTTGTGTTCCTGATCCACCCGAGATTCCCGCACGGCCGCGATCGGCATGTTGCCGCGCGCCCGCGCCCGCGCCGTGCCGTGCCGCCAGATTCCCACCCCCGGGGGGGGGGACGAAAATTAGGCTTCGATCTCAGGTACTTGCGGATGTTCAAGGAAAAACCTCGGAACATAGGGCGATGGTCCCTGTTCTCTGCTCATGTTCAACACACGCATCAGGAGAACATCATGTTGAAAAAGACCACGCGCATTGCATTGCTGGGGTCGGCCACCGCATTTGTCGTCGGCACGGCCTACGCACAGGACACCGAACAGGCTCAGGGCAATCTCGATCCCGAGGCCTGCGCCACCCTGGCCGAACGCCTCGCCAACGACACGGAGATCGACGCGGAGATCCGGTCCGAAATCGAAACCGTGATCTCCGAGGGCGATGTGGAGCGCTGTGGCGTCATCTTCACCACCTGGGAGGAAGAAGGTGCCATCACGCAAGAGACGCTGGAGCTTGTGGCGACCGAAACCGTCACCGAGCGGATGATCGTGCAGCAGGAAATCGAGGTCGACGCCGACGCTGCGGTCTATCAGCCGCCGGCGGAGATCAGCGTCGATGCAGGTGCCCCCGAGATCGTCTGGACGCTGCCGCGCCAGACCGTGACGGTGGAGGAGCAGGCCCCCGAGGTGGTGGTGCGCCAGGGCCGCCCCACGGTGAACGTGGAGGTGCCCCAGCCCCGCGTCAGCGTGATGATCCCCGAGCCGGAAGTCATCGTGACCTGGCCCGATTCCACGGCCGCCCTTGGCGAGCTCGAGCCGGACATCGAGGTGCGGATGCCCGAGCCCACGGTGTCGGTCAACATGCCCGATCCCATCGTCGAGCTGACGATCGGCGGCGAGGAGCCGCGTGACCTCGTGGAACTCGAGGACGGCCGTTTCGCCCCGCAGGGCGCGACCGAGGAAGATCTGGAGCCGCGCATCGACATCGCCGGCCAGGAGCCTGTCATCTCGCGCGCCGAGACGGCGGAGGAGCCCGAGATCGTCTTCAACCGCGGCGAGCCCGAGGTGACCATCGAACGCGAGGAGGCCGAAGTGTTCATCGACGTCCTGGGCGAGCCCGAGGTGAATGTCACCATGGGGGCCGCGACCGGCGACGGCGAAGCCCCGGCGGAAGACACCGAGCAGACCGGCGCACCCGCCGCGGAGTGATCGGGCAACAGGCACGGGACGAAACCCGTTCCGGTGCAGGCAAGGGCACCTCCGCACGAGCGCGGAGGTGCCTTTCCGCGATCCAGCCCTCATCCCGTCAGGATCGTGGCCTACTGGGGCGGCGATGCGCGAACTTTGGTTTCTGGCCTTGTAAACCGGCCCAAGGCACCGCTATACGCGTCGGTGGAGACGTGGCCGAGTGGTCGAAGGCGCTCCCCTGCTAAGGGAGTAAACCGCAAGGTTTCGTGGGTTCGAATCCCATCGTCTCCGCCAAAAATCCAACTAAGTGTATGATTTTTTACGAAAATTTCTGGATACGGAAAATGGTTCCACCAACCTTGCCACCATCAGAAGCGCACTGGACCTCAAGCCCGGGGTCTGTCCTCCATGCGCCCTCATTTCGGGCGCGATGACGATAGAATCCTACATAGGCCTACACAAATCCTCGTGCATTTCGCCGCGATCCGTGCTACACGAAACATACCTAAACATCTGATTGCGCAACAACATCACCCGACGCCTCGTTAGGCTTCGGGCAGTTTTTTGCGTGCGTGGTCCATCGGGAGTTGGCGCTCATGAATGCAAATCATGCCGGTATGTTTCTGTCCGTCGAAGAGGTCGCTGGTCGTTATGGTGTTTCCAAGGACACCATCTGGCGTTGGCGCCGCGAAGGCGACTTCCCCAAGCCTGTCAAGCTCGGGGCGAAAATCACGCGCTGGAGGCTGAACGACATCGAGGACTGGGAGGCACAATGCCCCGTTGGTTTCGTGTCGCACTGCTCGGACATAACCTTCAGCGAGTCGGTGGTCGCCTCCATGACTCCTGGCCATGCGTAGACAGATATCGCGATGAAGGGGGTGTTCCCACTCGTCCAGATCTTTCGAGCGCCGTTGGCTCGATATACCGCTTCGCGCTGGCCCTTCCCCCGCTGTCACTACTTCCTCGCCAGTCGAGGCCGGCTGGCATTGACTGCCATAAATGGATCTATGGAGATGTCGTCCAGATCGTTCGCGGCAGCGCCGAGAGGATCTCGGATCCTGAGGGGGTCGTAACGACGATCTCTTCCAACCGGATGCCGAACTGCCCGGGCAAGTATATACCTGGCTCGATCGAAAAGACATTGCCCGCCTGCAAGTCGGCGTCGGCCGTGGCCGTGATGTAGGGCGCCTCGTGCACATCTATGCCAAGCCCATGGCCCGTCCGGTGCACGAATCTCTCACTGTAGCCAGCGGCCGCGATCACGCTGCGCGCAGCGGCGTCCACGTCGCGCGCAGAGCCGCCGGGGCGCACGGCAGCAAGCGCCGCCAGCGCGGCTTGTTCAACCACCTCGGCCACCTTCAGGAACTCGGGCGATGGCGTGTCTCCGAACCAGCCGCAGCGGGTCATGTCGCTGGGGTAACCATTGATGCGGCAACCGGTGTCGATGAGGACGGCCATGTTCTCCTCAAGAACGGTGTCGCCGGTGTGGTGATGGGGGAAGGCGCTGTTGGCGCCGAAGCCTACGATGGTGAACTCCGGCTTCGCGCCATGCGCCTTGTAGTGTGCATGGATGACGGCGGCGACGTCGCGCTCAGTCATCCCGACCTCGAGCGCGGCAAACCCGGCCGCGGCCGCGGCATCGTTGAGGCGCGCGCAGTTGCGTAGAATTTCTACCTCCGCCGCGTCCTTCATCGCGCGTAGGTGTCCGAGGGTCGGCCCGGAAAACTCGCGCTTGGGCGCCTTCATGGCGTCGAGCAGCAGCAGCGCGAAACCGGCGCGCATCGCTTCGTCGAGCGCGACCGTCAGGCCGGGACCGGTCGCATCGCATTGGTCCAGCAACCGGGCCAGCGCATCGGCGGGTCCGGCGTCGTCGGCCCAGGTCTCGAACGGCAGGTCGGTCGACTGCCTCACGGAGTTGGCGTTGAGCGCTGGCATCAGGAACCCGGCATGGTTCTGGCTCACCAGCAGCATCACCGGTCGTTCGTCGCCATGCGGGTCGGCGCCGGAGAGCCAGACCATGTGGCTGGTCGGGCCAAGCGCGACCAGATCGGTGCCTGTCTCGGCCATGCGCGCGCGCAGGCGCGTCAGGCGGTCTTGATAGTCGCTCATGGACGACCCCTTTGCGTGACGTGTCGCCGGCCCCGGAAGGCCGGCGACGTGACCCAGTTGGATCAGCTTTTCTCGACCAGCCGGTAGAACACGAAATCCGACGTGGCGCCGTTCACGTAGCCAGAGACGTTTCCGGCCATTGCCACCTGGTAGGAGGCCTGGAACATGATCACGATGGGCGAGCTGGCCTGCACCTGACGCTGCAGTTCCAGATACATCTCCTCACGCGCTTCCGGGTCGGCCTCGGTCAGTGCCGCCGTGGTCATGGCGTTCATCTCTTCCGGCACGGCCCAGGAGTTGCGCCAGGTCGTGGTCGCCGCGTAGGCGTCCTGCGCGTTGTTCGAGTTGTAGGCAAAGGCCTTGGCGTTGGAATGCGGGTCCATGAAGTCGGGGCCCCAGTAGAGCAGCATCGCCTCGTGGCTCCGCTCGCGATAGCGGGTGATGACCTGGCTGCCGGTCCCGGGCAGGATCTCGAAGTTGATCCCCGCCTCGGCAAAGCTCGCCTGAATCGACTGCGCCATATCGGTGAACGGGGCCGAGTTGATCACGTCGAGCGTGACGGTGATCGGCAGGTCGACGCCGGCCTCTTCCAGGATCTCCGCGGCGCGCTCTGGGTCGTAGGTGAAGGGCGTGTCGGTCAGAGCACCGGGAAAGCCCTCAGGCCAGAACGCCTGATGCACTTCCATCTGACCTTCGATGATGGAGTTCGTCATCCCTTCGTAGTCCACCAGATACCGGGCGGCTTCCCACACGGCGGGAGGTGTCAGGCTTTCGACCGCCTGGTTGAAGGACAGGAAGTGGACGGCGGCTTGCGGGAAGGTCTCGACCCGCAGATCCTCGCCCCCCAGCGACGCGATCTGGTCAGGTGTCATGTTGCGCGCGATGTCCACGTCGCCGGACTCCAGCAACAGCTGCTGCGTGGCGCTTTCGGCGACATGGCGGATGATGACCCCGTCAATGGCGGGTGCGCCGTTGAAGTAGTCGGGGTTGGCCTCCATCCGGATCAGCTCGGCCGGACGAAAGGCGGTGAGCGCGAAGGGCCCGGTGCCCGCCGTGTTGGCATTGAGCCAGGCGTTGCCCATGTCACCGTCGACCTCGTTTTCCATGACGGTCAGCTCATCGACGATGGAAGCGGGCCGCGCGGCCAACACGTTCATCACGAAGGCGGGCGAGAAATCACCGCTGTAGCGCACGGTGACGGTATTGCCTTCGGCGGTCACCATCTCGCCGACGTTCTCGGGCGTCCAGCCGAGTTGGGTCAAGATGAAGGCGGGCGTCAGGTTCAGCTGCACGACGCGGCTGAAGGAGAACACCACATCCTCGGCGCGGACCGGGTTGCCGGAATGGAAGGTCACGCCGTCGCGCAGGGTGAAGACGATCGTCTTCGCCTCGGCGTCGATCTCCCAGTCGGTGGCAAGGCCGGGGGCCAACACCGTGGTGTCTTCGGCATCATACTGCACCAGGCGGTCATAGGTGTTGGTGACCAATTCGCCCGAGGTGAACTCGTAGGCCTGGGCGGGGTCGATGGCGACGATGTCGTCGATATTCTGCGCCACGACAAGCACGCCGGGCGGCGTTTGCGCATGGGCGGCGGGCACTGCCAGCGGCAGGGCCAGCACCGCGGCAAGCAGGGCGGGTTGCAACAGTTTCATGGGTGAAAACCTCCGTTGGGTCTGATCAGAAATTGGCATTGGCCGGCGTCATCTCGGGCAGCTTGACTGCGCCCTTCTGCTGAAGAACCGACAGGGTGCCGGTCCACAGGATGCTGACGGTCGTGTCGGTCTCGTTCGACCAGGAATGGGGGGTTGAGCCGCTGTAGTGCAGGCTGTCCCCCTGTTGCAGTATGAAGCTCTGACCGCCCAGCATCTGGGTGATCTCACCCTCCAGCAGGAAGATGATCTCTTCCCCCTCGTGGCTGACGGTCTCGGACGCATAGCCCGGCGGGACATGCAGAATGTAGCAAGACAGTTCGGCGCCGGGGAACTCGGCGCCCACGGCTTCGTAGAGGATCGATGAGCCGTCGATCGAGAACTGAGGGCGGGCGCCGGCGCGCGACAGGCTGTCGGCAGGTCGTGGGGTCGCGATAAAATACTCGAGGCCAACGCTCAGCCCCTGGGCGATCTGGGCCAGCGTGCCAAGCGACGGTGTGGCCTGTCCGCGTTCGACCTGGCTCAGGTAGCCCACTGACAGACCGGCATCATCGCAGAGTGCCTGCAAGGTGAGGTCCAGTTGCTTGCGTCGCTTGCGGATGATCGCGCCCAGAGCAGGATCGGTCTTGAGCTTCGTGCGCACCTTGGCTTGTTCCCCAACACTGCGAGTCCATCATAATTTTTTTGATCTAAGCAAAAAGAATTGCCAGAACCAAGAAGAATATGGCAGGCAGCTTGTATTCGGCATGACGCCCACCGCCGGAAAGGCCTACCAGACGATGCCTGCATATGCCGTCACACGGACTACGGTTCGCGATACCCTCGGCACGCTGGCGGGGTTTGTCGTTGTAGTGGCCCTGACCTTCTTGGGACTCCTTGCGCTCACGTTCTTCATCGGCCGCGTGATCCCGATCGATCCGGTGCTGTCGGTGGTCGGCGACCGCGCCACCACCGCCCAATACGAGGCCGCGCGCATCGCCATGGGCCTCGACCGGCCGCTGGTCGTGCAGTTCGCAAGTTATGTCGGAGACGTGCTTCGGTTCGACCTCGGCATGTCGATCTCTACCAACCGCCCCGTCGCACAAGACCTTGCCCGCGTCTTTCCCGCTACGCTCGAGATGGCAACGATCGGCATCGCCATCGGCGTAATCCTCGGCATCCCGGCCGGCGTGCTGGCCGCAGCCAATCAGGGCACGTGGATCGACCAGGTGATCCGCGTCTTCGCGCTGCTGGGCTATTCGGTTCCGGCCTTCTGGCTGGGCCTTGTGGGCCTAGCGATCTTCTACGCCGGTCTTGGATGGGTGTCCGGGCCGGGGCGGGTCGATATCTTCTACGACGGCGTCACGTCGGTGGTGACCGGCATGCTGACCGTCGACAGCCTGCTCGCCCGCGACTGGATGGTGTTTCGCAGCGCGTTCTCGCACATCATCTTGCCGGCTACGATCCTTGGTGTGTTCTCGCTCGCCTATATCGCGCGGATGACTCGGTCCTTCATGCTGGACCAGTTGAGCCAAGAATACATCACCACCGCCCGCGTGAAAGGTGTGCCGGAATGGCGCGTCATCTGGGTCCATGCCTTTGGCGCGATACGGGTGCCGCTGATCACGGTAATCGGCCTGTCTTATGCCGGCCTTCTCGAAGGCTCGGTGATGATCGAGACGGTGTTCTCCTGGCCAGGCATCGGCAATTACCTCACCACCGCGCTCTTCAACGCCGACATGAACGCGGTGCTCGGCGCGACGCTGGTGATCGGCGCGGTGTTCATCTTGATCAACAAGGTCTCCGACGTGCTCTACCGCATCCTCGACCCGAGGAGCCGGTAGATGCAGCTGCAGGCCTGGCTTCTCGACGACAGTCCCGCCTCTCGTGGTCAGGCCGCCGCCGGACGCGCCTACCGAGTGTCGCTCGATCTGCTGCGCAACCCGCTGGCGGTGCTGGGCACGTTGATCATCTTGGCTCTGATCCTGACTGCCGCCTTTGCACCCTCGATCGCGCCCGAAAGCCCGGTGGGGCAGAACCTGTCGCAGCGCCTGCTGCCACCCTCCGCCGAGCACTGGATGGGCACCGACCAGCTCGGCCGCGACATCTTTTCCCGCGTGGTCTACGGCGCGCGGGTGACGCTGCTGATCGTGGGCCTGGTCGCGGTGATCTCGGCACCGCTCGGCCTGCTGATCGGAGCGATATCGGGCTACTTCGGCGGCTGGATCGACCGTGTGCTGATGGGCATGACGGACGTGTTCCTGTCGATGCCCAAACTGGTGCTGGCGCTGGCCTTCGCCGCCGCTCTCGGCCCCGGCATCGAGAACGCGATCATCGCCATCGCAATCACCACCTGGCCCGCCTATGCCCGCATCGCGCGAGCCGAGACGCTCACGATCCGCAACTCCGAGTTCGTCGCCGCCACCCGGCTGCTCGGCGCTTCGCACACGCGGATCATCACCCGCCATGTCCTGCCGCTCTGCACCTCGTCGATGATCATCCGCGTCACGCTCGACATGGCGGGTATCATACTGACGGCGGCGGGTCTCGGCTTTCTCGGCCTCGGCGCGCAGCCGCCGCTGCCGGAATGGGGTGCGATGATCTCCGGCGGGCGCAGCTTCATCTTCGATCAATGGTGGGTCGCCACCATGCCGGGCTTCGCCATCATCGTGGTGTCGCTGGGGTTCTGCTTCCTCGGCGACGGCTTGCGCGACGTGCTCGACCCGAAATCGGAGGGCAAGAAATGACCCTCCTGTCCGTCGAAAATCTCAGCGTGAGCTTTCCAAGCCCGACCGGCCGCGTGAACGTGGTCGACAGGGTGTCCTTCGAGCTTGGGCGAGAACGGCTCGGCATCGTCGGCGAAAGCGGTTCCGGAAAGTCGATGACGGGGCGCGCGCTACTGCGCCTGATCCGTCCACCGGGGCGCGTCGAGGGGCGGATGACGTTCGAGGGGCAGGATCTGAGCGTGCTCACCGAGCGGCAGATGCGGACGATGCGCGGCGCGCGGATCTCGATGATCATGCAAGATCCGCGCTATTCGCTGAACCCGGTGATGACCGTCGGCACCCAGATCGAGGAGGCGCTGCGCGTCCATGAACGTCTGCCACGCCGCGAGATGCGCGCACGCGTGCGGCAGATGCTCGAGTCGGTGCGCATCACCGACCCCGACCGGGTTGCAGGGCTCTATGCGCATGAACTCTCGGGCGGGATGGGTCAGCGGGTGATGATCGCGATGATGCTGATCCCGCGCCCGCGCCTGCTGATCGCGGACGAGCCGACCTCGGCACTGGATGTCAGCGTGCAGGCGGATGTGCTGCGCCTGATCGACGACCTCGTGCGCGACAACGGCATGGGGCTGATCCTGATCAGCCACGACCTGCCGCTGGTGGCGCGCTACTGCGACAAGATCCTGGTGATGAACGCCGGCCGCGTCGTGGAAAGCTGCGCGGCAAGCAACCTGCACATGGCGAGCCACCCCTACACCAAGGGCCTCCTGGCCGCCGTGCCGAGGATGAACGAGACCCGCGCTGAGTTGCCGGTCATGGACCGAAGCGCGTGGGCCGGCACGTGACCGCAATTTCCTTGAACAATGTCGATATCGGCTATGACGGCCAGCGCGTGGTCGAAGGCGTCACCTTCGACGTTGCGCGTGGCGAAAGCTTCGCGCTGGTGGGCGAGAGCGGATCGGGTAAGTCCACAGTGCTCAAGGCGCTGGTCGGGCTCGCGCCCGAATGGACCGGCGCGATGAGCCTGCTGGGTCGGCCCTGCGGCCACCGACCCGACCGCGACCTCGCCCGTCAGTGCCAGATGGTGTTTCAGGACCCCTACGGATCGCTGCATCCGCGCAAGACCGTGGATGCGGTCCTGTCCGAGCCTCTCGCGATCCACGGCATCGGCGGGCAGGATGCGCGGGTCGAACAGGCGCTGGCCGACGTCGGCCTCGATCGCCGGTTCAGGTTCCGCTACCCGCACCAGATGTCGGGCGGTCAGCGACAGCGCGTTGCCATCGCGCGTGCCCTGATGCTGGAGCCCGAGGTGATGCTCCTCGACGAGCCGACCAGCGCGCTCGATGTCTCTGTGCAGGCCGAGATCCTGAACCTGCTCAAGCGCATTCGTGCCGAGCGCGGGCTCACCTACCTTATGGTCACACACAACCTGCCGGTCGTAAGCTTCCTGTGCGAACGCATGGCGGTGATGAACAAGGGCAGGATCGTGGAGATCGCCCCCACCACGGCGCTGCACGACGGCAGCTTCACAGAAACCTATTCAAAGGCGCTCTACGCAGCCAGTGGCGGCGGCGCCGCATAGACGAAGGACCTGACACAGGATGCAACCCGACCATGACACCAAGCTCGCCGCGAAGCAGAGGTTCAACGAGGATCTATCCCTGGCCCCGTCCGAAGAGGCCGCATTTGACGCCCTCTACCGGCTGAGCGATGCCCTGGTGCCGGTGCGGCTCTGGACCGTGATGACCGTCGATATACAGGCGGGGCTGGCGCGACGGGCCTACTCCAACATGCCTGACGCCTACCCGGTCTCGGGCACCAAGCCCATCGTCCGCAACGCCTGGTTCGAGATCGTCCATGGCCAGCACAGGAGCTTCGTCGCCAACACGCTTGCCGATATCGCGGCCGTCTTTCCTGACCATGAGTTGATCGGTTCCCTTGGCTGCGCGTCCGTCCTGAACCTGCCGGTGCTGCACCAGGGAGAGCTGTTGGGCACTGTGAACCTGCTGGATGTGGAGGGCCACTTCACCCCCGAGCGGGTGAGCATGTGCCACGATGCTCTCACCGAGCCTGCTCTGGCTGCCATGCTGGTGGCCATGGACCTTCCGCATCGGTTGCGGCCCTAAAGCTGGACCGGCGTGGGACTGAAAATCCTTGGGTGCGCAATCAACCGAGATCGTATACCGCGAACTGGAGCGTTACCGAACGTAGAAATTCTACCGTTGCGGTCGACCTCATGAGGCTTGTTTATGGCGAAGCAGCATCGTGACAACCAATATTATCTGGAACGCTTGCGGGACGAGCACCCATTGCTCTACGCCGACTATAAGGCAGGCAAGTTCAGGAATGCCTCGGAAGCGTTTGTGGCCGCCGGCCTGCGGAAGCCAGCTTCTGCCCTGAAGGCACTGAAGTCCGCCTGGAGCAAGGCCACGCCCCCCGAGCGCGACGCCTTCAAGGCAATGATCGGTTGCACAACGGCGCCTGCCGTTTCGGGTTCGACAGCTCGCTCCGGAACCGTCAGCGCGAGCACCAGGACCTCTGCCGCCCTCAAAGGGAAGCAGCAGCTGCCACCGGCGCTTGCGACGCAGGTGCGAGAGATCATGGACCGACGCGGTCTGAAATCTGGCAAGGTGATGGTTGAGACAGGCCGCAGTCCATTCGACCCCTCCCTCGGGATGGCGCTCAGTTGCGGCTCGCTTGTCCAAGACGATCTCGTGGCCGAACTCGAGAAGTGGGTAGCTCAGAATAGGGCGTCATGATTCTCATGTTGCAAGCGGCCTCGTCCATTATGGAGCCGAGGCTGTTCTCTGCACGCCTTCAGACAGCCACCGAGGGAGTAGAACGCCGCCTGGCGGGGCCGTGGGCGGGCTTCTCAGGCCTGAGCCTCACCCAACCAACCGCCTTTGCCGAGAACGCTGCCAGTCACTCAGCCAGCGACTCTGAGATGTATAGCGATGGTGATCAACAACATTGGCAGACGGACATACCTGCGTGACCGCGCAATTGACTCACGCACTCAGAAAATGACGGATTTTTCTGATCAGTGACCAGCAGATCTCGGACCAGTTCGTCGCCGTTCGAGCGTCTTGTAGGCCATGAGACGTTGGATCAGCACCATACTGGCCTCGTTGCCCCCCTGAGCCAAGGATCGGCGAGCTACTTACTGGGGAACCCACCTTACTCTTCCTCTTACCCTTCCTTCACCTCTGTATGATGATGCAGGACGTTGGTGGTGACGAAGAAGAGAGAAGGCACAAAGGCGGCGCCGCACCGCCCGGGTCACTCGTGTCGTCGGCGCCACCACGTCTTCGTCGTTCCCAGCAACATCTTCAGAACTTGCGCCACTTCTTGCGGAGTCCGTCGAGCGCGGAGCCGATCTTGTTGTTCATCTCCGGCCAGTCGACCAGCTGCCCAGTCAAGTCGCGGGCGGTCTTGCGTGGTTTCTTCTTCTTCTGTGCTCTCTCGTCCAGGCACCGCGCGCGCTGGCTCAACTCGACGCTGTATACGCCCCTGGTCGTCATCTGCGCGATCGTCCGTTCGACGTCCTCGGCTTCCGGAGCACATGTCGGCAAGCGCAAGACGAGGAAGTCCCGGCGCAGGGTTCTGAAGTTGTATCCGTTTAGGTCGTCGACGGTTCTCAGCCCGGCTTGCTCCAACGCTTCGAACGACGTCAGCGTGATCTCGATCCGCGCCCGGCGTTGTTCGTCAGGCAGGTTGATGAACGTGTTCTTCGCCGAGTTCCTCTTGTCGCCGATCTTGTGCTGATTGTTGATGCGTCTCTTCCCGACTTCGTTGCCCCGGTAGATCGTGGCGTCGAGATAGAGAACATTCCCCGGATCGGGGCTCAACAGGCGCTGCCTCACGTTCTCCTCATGCAGGTCGCGATCAGAACTGATGTCGCCACCGTGCGAGAACAGGCGGCGAGTCTTTTTCTCCCCGTCTTCCAGATATACCTGCCGGGCATCGACGTAGCGCGGCTTCGAACCTTCTGGAACATCAAACCCATCTCCGGCCGACCAGTGATGCCGCTGCACCAGGCCCACAATCTGCTCGCGTGCCAGCAGTGCATCACCCGGCGCCAAGGACGGGTGCGGACGGAAATCGACGGCCAGCTCGAGCAGGACCGGCCGCACATCGCCCTCGATCCCAGCGAGGTCTTTGATCGTGTCGAGCACCGCTCGGAGGTTGCTCGGCGTCGGTTCCTGCACCGTTAATGCGAAGTGCTTCCCGGTGGGTTGGATCATATCCACCTTCGGCAAGCAGGCGTGGTAGCTTTTGAGTGTGCGGTCGATGGTTCTGTCGGCCACGTATACGTTGACGCCTGCCGTGCTGATGGCCCTCTTCAGATCGCCATAGGACGTCTTGCGCTTCGTGCTGACGGTCACGGCGATCCTGTCGATCAGCGCCTCGACTCTGACCATCGCGGCCAGATCGAGAGCGGGCCTGAACACCAGGCGGTCGACTAGATCGGCGCGCAGACTGTGGTTCTTCGACGTCGCCGAGAGCGGCTCGACCGAATACTTAAGGACGGGGTCGGCATGGGGCAGGGGAACCGTGCCTCGGTATCGCGCTTGCTCACCCGGCGACGAGTAGACGAGCGGGATCGTGAACGTCGGCGGCACGACGAAAGGCGTAGAGACGCTCACCGGCAGCGTGGTGGCTCCGCCAAGAGGAGCGGCTGTCGGAGCAGACAAGGCACCGGCCGGCATGACAACACCTGGTGCTGCGGTGGCACCATTCGCAGCAACCGGCATGTTGATTGCCTTCTCTAGCCGTTTCAGCATCGGCGATGCCGTCACAGTCTGGCCGTTGAACGAGATGGTGCCTGCATTGACACACCCGAGGTAGTCGGGAAGGATGTGACCCAGCGACCGCTTGTTCGAGGAGTAGGCCGATGTCGCCTTGGCGTCGCCGAAGATCTTCTCCCAGAACGTGGCGATATCTTTCGTCGTAACGCGCTTCACGTTCCGGCCCAGACCTTTCGGCAATCGATCCGCGGCGTTCATAGCTGCGAAGCCGCAAGCAGTAACCTTGAGCAACCTGCACACATCCGGCGCCGGGCCAGGGTGTTTCGTGGCGCCCGGCATGCCATCGCAGACCATCCAGGTTCCGAAGGCGACCAATTCCGCGTGCGAACCTAGACGCCCTGCCGTGATCGCCTTTGCTGGATCGCATCGCTTGCTCTGCGTTCGCAGAATCCCCTGCACGAAAACCTGCCGGTTCACGCGCATCACAAAGTCCAGGGGACCTGTGACGTCTTCCGGGACGCCTGGCTCGAAAAGGCCGACTCCCGATGGAAGCAGCTTTCCGTAAGTCCACTCTCGAAAGTCGCGGCCGCGTTGCGCAAGATCTGACAATTGTTGCGGTATCCTCGGTGTGCAAACCGATCGGGGTCGTTCGATGACCGAGAGCCAGCGTCATCATCCACGCACGAGGTTCGCCCTGTGGCAGCGACAACATCTGATCGTTCACGAACGGCAACTAGGTTGTGATCGGCATGGATGATGATGCGGATTCTGTAGTTGCTCGACACACGGTCCACAATCCTGTGCGGCGGATTCGCAGTGCGCGCAGGTGACGACCAAAGCCAACACCCAGTTCATAGTGGTGTTTATGTGCCTAGCAGCAGCGAGCTGCACCTCTCTGTGGGCTTCCGGCATCGCCACGCGCCGCTTCTCGCCCCATTCGCCTTGGCGGGGTCGCCGACGTCTGTCACAGGACTGACACGAGACACGCCTAGTCACGACGGTCTCCAGGGAGGAACACCGGCCTTCATGTCCATCACGCTCAAGCATTTGCGCAGGTCCTTCGCAGGCAAGGCTGCCGTGGACGGCATCACGCTCGACATCGAAACGGGTGAGTTCTTCGCCATCGTCGGCGCATCGGGCTGCGGGAAGTCGACGCTGCTTCGCCTCATAGCGGGGCTCGAGGAACCGGACCACGGCGAGATCAGGCTGGCCGGCAGGGTCGTCAACGGGAACGGGCTGCACATGCCGCCCGAGGAACGGGGCGTGGGCTTTGTTTTCCAGTCCTACGCGCTCTGGCCGCATCTCGATGTCCGGGGAAACGTCTCCTTCCCCGCCGAGGCCGCCGGTCTGCGGCGCGCCGAGGCTGCGGCCCGGGCTGACCGGCACCTCCACACCGTCGCGCTCGGAGAGTTTGCGGCGCGCAGGCCGGCGGAGCTGTCCGGCGGCCAGCGCCAACGCGTGGCACTTGCCCGCTGTCTTGCGCAGGACGCGCGCATCATCCTGATGGACGAGCCGCTGGCCAACCTGGACCCACACCTGCGCGCTTCGATGGAGGAGGAACTGGTGCGCTTCCACCGCACCTCCGGCGCGACGACGGTCTTCATCACGCACGACCAGCGCGAGGCGATGGCGGTCGCCGACCGGATGGCCGTCATGTCCGCAGGCCGCTTCCTGCAGGTGGGCTCGCCTGCCGAGGTCTATGAGCGACCGGTCTCTGCCGAGGTCGCGCGCTTCATCGGCCAGGGCGTCGTGCAGCCTGTCGAGGTGACTTCCGATGGCGCACGCCTCGCCGGGCGACCTGTAGCCCTGAGAGGCCATTCCGGCCCCCCGGGGTCACGGCAGGCCCTGTTCCGGCCTGCCGACCTCGCCGTTGACGCGGGCAACGACGCGATCCCCGGACGGATCGTCACGGCCATCTACCGCGGCGGCCATTGGGAAGCGCAGGTCGAGGTCGAAGGCCTCCCACTGCCCTTCGTGGTGCATCTGCCGGCTCCGGCGCGCAGTGGCGAGACCCTTGGCCTGCGTGTCCTGGGCGGCTGGCTCCTCTCCGACTGAAGTCTCAGAGCCGCCAGGGAACGACGCCGGGAGGGAGCCGCCGTCCGAGCCAGTCGAGAAGCGTCATAAGCACGACGGTCGCAAGGACAGTGACGGCGGCCATGGCCGCGGCGAGAGTCGTGTAGCCGCCGTTCTCGTAGTTGTAGATCACCGTGCCGATCGTTTCCGTGCCGCTCGACCAGAGCAGTGCTGAGACGGTGATCTCGTTGTAGGCGGTCAGGAAGACAAGGATAGCTCCCGATGCCGCCGCCGGCGCCACGAGCGGAAGGAAGATGCGTCGCATCCGGTGGCCCCAGCGCGCGCCCGCAACGCGCGCGGCCTCGTCGAGGGCCGGGTCGAGCTGCAGGCAGGCCGCGGCGACCGGCTTCAATGCCACCGCGAAGAAGGCACAGAGATAGGCAAGGACTATGATCCAGAGCGTGTTGTAGAGGGAGATACCCAGGAGCGGCAGCGGGTTCAGGAAGGTCAGGATGAAGGCAATGGAGATGACGATGCCGGGGATGGCGTAGGTCGTCTCCGCGAGGCCCGCAAGCGCCATGCCGAGCCTGCGCCGCGCGCCACGGGGCCCGGCGGCAATGCGGGCGACGAGTGCCGCGAGCCCGGCGAGGACAAGCGCCGCCGTCCCGGCCGCGATCGTCGAGTTTGCAAATGCCCTGAGCGTCACCGACTGCCGCAGGAGCACCTGTTCGAAGTTCGCGAAGGTCATGGTCTCGAGGGTCAGCGGCAAGCCGTAGGTCACGACGAGGGCCGTCCCGAACAGCGCCGCCGTGGGCAGTGCGAGCGTGCCTGCGACGAGCAGGACCATCACTGCCTCGGCCATCCAGCGCACTCGGCCGAGGCGGAAGCGCAGCGGCGCCTGCATCTGACCGACCAGCGGCGCACGGCTGCGCGCTGCGAGCGTCATCTGCACCGCCACAAGAGCGATCGCAACCAACGCCATCAGCGCCGAGATCACGGCCACGTCGGCGAGCATGGAGGGACCGAAGCTCGACAGCCGCTGCCAGATGAGGACCGGCAAGGTCGTGTAGCGCCCCGGGATGCCGAGGAGCGCCGGTATCCCGAAGTTTCCCAGGGCGGAGACGAAGGCGAGCGCGAAGGCGGCCAAGAGGCTAGGCGCAAGAAGCGGCAGGATGACCAGGCGCAGGACGCGCAGGGGACGCGCCCCGGCGACCCGCGCCGCCTCCGCCAGTTCGCGCGGGAGCGTGCGGACCGCGGCGAGGACGACGAGGAAGACGAGCGGCATGTGCTGGACGGAGAGCAGCGCGATCACGCCGCCCCGTCCATAGAGCGGATGCGGCGTGCCCGGCGGCGGCGCGAGACCAAGCGTGCCGAGAAGTGGCGAGGACGGGCCGAGCGCCTGTGTCCACGCAATCGCGGTGACATGCGGCGGGATCATCATCGGGATGAGGATCAAAAAGACGAACGCCGATTTCGCGCGCAGATCCGTCAGTCCCATGAGCAGCGCCAAAGCCGACCCCACGACGGTCGCAAGCACCGAGGAAATCGCTGCGCTTTCGAGCGAGTTCCAGAGCGCACGCGCGACTGCACGGCTCTCGAGCGCGGCGCGGATCGGGTCGAGCGACGGAGCTCCGTCCGCGAGGAAGCCTTCCCGGAACAGGAGCGCCAGCGGCGTCACCATGAGAACCGCCGCGAAAAAGACGAGGGCGGCAAGGGTCATGCCCTCGCCGCCTCCGGTCCTTGAAAACAACTTGCGCAGGATTCAGCCGCCGAAGATATCGGTGAAGCGCAGGCGTTCCTGATCGGCGCTCTCGAGCGCTGCTGCCGGGTCGAAGTCCAGCAGGAGGATCTCGTCGAGCGGCGGGAACCCGTCGGGCGACTCGATCGCCGGATGCGCCGGCAGGTAGCCCATATCGGCCGCGAGCTGCTGGCCCTCGGGCGAGATGAGGAAGTCGACGAAGGCCTGCGCGGCCGGCACGTTCTGCGCAGTCGAGAGGATCGCGACCGGTTCGGTCACGGCAGAGACGCCCTCCTCGGGGAAGACGAAGCCCACGGGCGCGCCGTTCGGGATCTCGCGGATCGGGAGGAAGTCGACGACCATCCCGAACATCTGCTCGCCGCCCGCGACGGCATTGTAGACGCCGCCGTTGCCGCCCTGAGGGTTCGTGCCCTGCGCGGCGAGGCCCTCGTAGTAGTCCCAGCCGAGATCGGGATGAGACGTCAGCGAGATCATGTGGATCGTCGCCGCACCGCTCGTCAGGGGCGACGGCATGGCGATCTGGCCTTGCGCCTCCGGACGGAGCAGATCGGACCAGGACTCCGGCACAAAAGGCGCGGCGGTATTGTAGATGATGCCGGTCGTGATGAGCTTGGTCGAGAAGTAGTGGCCCTCGGGGTCCATCAGCGCCGGGTCATAGGCGGAGACATCGGCCTCGGGATAGGGCATCAGCCGGCCCTGCGCCTCCAGACCCTCCATCGTGACCGTATCGGCGATCAGGAGCAGGTCGGGCTGCGGGTTTCCTGCTGCGAACTCGGCCTCGAGCCGCGCCATGACCTGCGTGGTCCCGTCGCGGATCCACTCTACATCCACATTCGGATAGGCGGCTGTGAAGGCATCGACCGTTCGTTGCGCGTCCTCGTTCGGCTGCGACGTGTAGAGCACGAGGCGCCCCGAGACATCCTCGCTCTGGGCGACGACGGGACCGGCAAGACTGGCGGCTGCAAGCGCTGCGATGAAGGTGCGGTGCATGGTAATCCCCTGTTGTCCGAGCGAAGCACTCAGATTTGCAATCAGGTCTCGCTTAACTGCCCCTTGTAACGACGACATGAAAATGTGTCGGACCGCATGCCGGTCCTTGAATCCCCAACCTGCACCGTCAGGAAGTCAGGGGCAGGAGCGACCGTTCGCGCATACCCAAGATCGCACTCGCAATAATGAAGTCAGCAGCAACAAGCTGTTTTACTTCATGGAGTTGCAGAACATGACCAAGGGTCGACCATACGCAAACACGCGCCTGACCGAGTTCATCACCCGCCGTGTCCTCGAGCTGCGGCCGAAGAAGAGTCAGCTCGACATCGCGACCGAAGCAGGATTTGTGAACCCGAACATGCTGAGCCTCATCAAGTCCGGCGCAACCAAGGTGCCGCTCGATCGCGTTCCTGCCCTTGCACGCGCACTGGAGGCGGACCCCCGGTTCCTGTTCCTGATGGCACTGGAACAGGCCGGCGGTGAGACCACGCGCATGGCGGCAGAGGAGATCTTCGGCACGATCGTCACCCGGAACGAAGTCACCTGGCTCGAGGAGATCCGCGACGCGTCCGGCCAGACCGATCCGGCGCTGACCAGCCGCGCCCGGAGCGCGATCAGGGGGATCTTCGGAAAATGACCCACAAGCGTGTGATCGACGGGGTCACGCTGCCCGGAGACGGCAGCCTGACCGAGAACGAGATGGCCTGGGTCGAGTTCATCCGGCTTCTGTCAGGGGGCTCTGACCCCGCGCCGACCCTTGTTGGCATCAATGTGCTGCGGCAAGCACTTGGCTGCGGACGAAGCAGCTCAGGATGAGAATGCACCTTGATTGAGGCCATGCTCGCAAAGACTTGCAGCCTAACGGACGCGAAGTAGCGACATTCAAAGCGATGCCGGTGGCGCGGTCAGAACCAGCCGGTCGTCCTCGCGCCACTCCGGCGGCCCGCCATCAAGGCGCCTTGCGCGCAGACCCTGCCTGCGCAGCGCGGCGACGGCCTGGTGGGCATAGGTGTAATAGAGACCCCGGCAGTAGGCGACGATCTCGGAGCCAGGGTCGAGCGCGGAGATGCTTCGCTCAAGGTCGGCCAAGGTCACGTTGAGCGCGCCAGGAATATGTCCGGCGGCGAATTCGTCGGCGGGTCGGACGTCGAGCACGGTGACGAAGCCGTCCGCAATCCGCGCGGCCAGCTCCGCCCGGCTGATCGGCTAGGGGGGATCCTCACCTCCCGACAGACCGCGCAAGATACGCACAACCTGCGCCAGGTTCCGCTCGGCCACGACGCGCAGCAGGTCCATCAGCTGAAGCGTCTTCGTGTCGGCCAGCCGGTAAATCACAGCCTTGCCGTCGCGGCTGTGAGTGGTGTCGTTTCGATGTGTGAGTTTTCGTTGCCGCTTCAGCATTGATTTTTTGGGTTCAGCACCAGGATCCTGATCAAGCGCTTGGCTTTGCCACAGTGTCATAGATGCGTGCCCATGCCTCAGAAGAACGCCTGCAACCCGGTCTGCGCGCGGCCCAGGATCAGCGCGTGCACGTCGTGGGTGCCCTCGTAGGTGTTCACCGTCTCGAGGTTCTGGGCGTGGCGCATGACGTGGTATTCCGCCATGATCCCGTTGCCGCCGTGCATGTCGCGCGCCGCCCGCGCGATCTCCAGCGCCTTGCCGCAATTGTTGCGCTTGATCAGGCTGATGACCTCGGGCGCGCAGGCGCCGTCCTCCAGCATCCGGCCGGCGCGCAGCGCCGCCTGCAGCCCCAGCGCGATCTCGGTCTGCATGTCGGCGAGCTTCTTCTGGAACAGCTGCGTCTGCGCCAGCGGCCGCCCGAACTGCACCCGGTCGAGCCCGTATTGCCTCGCCCGGTGCCAGCTGTCCTCCGCGGCCCCCATCACGCCCCAGGCGATGCCGAAGCGCGCGCGGTTGAGGCAGCCGAAGGGGCCCTTCAGCCCCTCGACGTTCGGCAGGAGCGCCTTCTCGCCGACCTCGACATTGTCCATCACGATTTCGCCGGTGACGGAGGCGCGGAGGCTCAGCTTGCCGCCGATCTTGGGCGCGCTCAGCCCCTTCATCCCCTTTTCCAGCACGAAGCCGCGGATCTTGCCGCCATGCGCCTCGGATTTCGCCCAGATGACGAAGACATCGGCGATGGGGCTGTTGGAGATCCACATCTTCGCGCCCGAGATGCGGTAGCCGCCGTCGACCTGCTTCGCGACGGTCTTCATCCCCGCCGGGTCGCTGCCCGCATCGGGTTCGGTCAGGCCGAAGCAACCGATCAGCGTGCCGGCGGCCAGGCCCGGCAGGTATTTCTGCCGCTGTTCTTCGGACCCGTAGGCGTGGATCGGATACATCACCAGCGAGGATTGCACCGACATCATCGAGCGGTAGCCGCTGTCGACCCGCTCGACCTCGCGCGCCACCAGCCCGTAGGTGACGTAGCCCGCGCCGAGGCCGCCGTATTCCTCGGGGATGGTGATGCCCAGAAGCCCCATCTCCCCCATCTCGGCGAAGATCTCGGGCGTGACGGTCTCGTTGAGGTAGGCGTCGCTGACGCGCGGCATCAGCTTGCCCTGCGCATAAGCGCGGGCGCTGTCGGCGACCATCCGCTCCTCTTCGCTGAGCTGGTCGGCAAGATGGAACGGGTCGGCCCAGTCGAAGGGCGCGAGCGAGGGGCCGGTGTGGCGGGTCACAATGGGGGTAGCATCAGTCATTTGTCAGGCTCACTCTTCAGGGTTCGCGGGAATGAGCCAGGGTCGCGCGGCCTCGGCTGAGTGCGCCTGCGCTTCTATCTGGTCCAACCGTGTCAGCGTGTCGGTGATCTCGTCCAGACCAGCGAGCATCCTGCGCCGGGCTGCCGCGGGAACTTCGAACTGTAGTGGTGCGCCGCCGTCGTCGAGCCGGACCACCTGTGCCTCGAGATCCACAACCAAGCGTTCCGCTTTGGACGCGCGGGCATGGCCTTCGGTGTCGAGGGTGATGGGCAGGAGCCCGTTCTTCATCGCGTTGCTGCGAAAAATATCGGCAAATCCCAAGGCAAGCACGGCGCGTATCCCGTAGTCGGCCAAGGCATAAACCGCAGCCTCCCGCGAGGAGCCGCAGCCGAAATTCGATCCAGCGACAAGAAATGTTGGAGCCTGCACGCCGTTAAGTGGAAACTCCGCGCGCGGTGTCCCGTCCTCGGCGTGACGCAGGTCATGGAACAATGCGTCGCCATAGCCCTCGGCCCGGGTCCGCGTCATGAAACGCGCGGGGATCAGTTGATCGGTGTCGACACTATCCATCGGAAGATGCACCGCCGTGCCCTCTACGAGCACGAAGGGAGTCATTGCGCCACCTCCACACCCAGCCGACGCAGGTCGGTGATCTTGCCTGTCACAGCCGCAGCTGCCGCCATGGCGGGACTCATCAGGTGGGTGCGCGCCCCCGGACCTTGCCGCCCACGAAAGTTGCGGTTCGAGGTCGAGGCGCAGCGCGCACCCGGCGGCACGAGATCGCCGTTCATGCCGACACAAAGCGAACACCCCGACGCGCCCCAGCGCGCACCCGCAGCGCGGAAAATGTCTGCCAATCCCTCGCGCTCGGCCGCTTCGCCAATGGCGGTGGACCCCGGCGAGACTAGTAAGGGCACAATGGCGCGCGCGCCCTTGAGGACGATTGCTGCCTCGCGCAAGTCGGACAGCCGGGCGTTCGTGCAAGAGCCGATGAAGACCATGTCGACGGGGAGACCGTCCAGTGGCTGCCCCGGCTGCAAACCCATATAGCCGCGCGCCGCTTCTGCCTCCGGTCCGTCGGGGACGGTTCCATCAATACGAACAGATTCTTCGGGACTGGTGCCCCATGTGACCATCGGCGCGACGTCGGCAGCGGCAACTGTGACCTCGCGGGCGTATGCTGCGCCAGCATCAGGCGTGAGCAGAGCCCAGTCGGTCTCGGCCTTCTCACGCAGGACACCCTTGGGCGCAAAGGGTCGGTCCAGCAGCCAGTCGGCGGTAACCCGGTCAGGCGGCACAAGGCCCGACCGGGCCCCCATCTCGATGGTCATGTTGCACAGCGTCATTCGCGCCTCTACGGGCAAGGCGGAGATCGCGCTTCCGGCGTATTCGACCGCGTGTCCTGCCGCGCCGCCGTTTCCGATCTGTGCGATGATGTGCAGCGCCAGGTCCTTGGCGGTGATCCCCTCCGGCAGGCGGCCCGTGACCGTGATGCGCATCGCGCGCGTTGACGCCTGCCACAGGGTCTGTGTCGCTAGGACATGGGCCACCTCAGAGGCGCCGATCCCGAACGCCCAAGCCCCGAGCGCGCCATGGGTCGCGGTGTGGCTGTCGCCACAGACGACGATGGTGCCCGGTAGGGTCAGCCCCTGCTCCGGCATTGCGACATGCACGATCCCCTGGCGCGGATCGCCGCGCCCAAAGACCCGCAGGCCATGCGCGGACCCATTGCGGGAGAGTTTGTCGATCATCCCCGCGATGGTCGGACTGGCCGGATCGGGCCCGGTCGGAACATAGTGATCGGCGACTGCAAAAGTCAGGTCAGGACGGCGCACGGAAAGCCCGGCCTCGGCCAGGCGCGCAAATGCGTGGTGCGACCCTTCGTGCAGATAGTGCCTGTCGATGGCGAGCAGGTCTTGCCCATCTTCGTGCAAGACGAGGTGCGCCTCCCGGATTTTGTCGACCAACGTCTTGGCAGTCATTGTGCCCCCCCGGAAATGGCTGCGGACCGGCGGCGTTGAAGGCTCCGCTTGATAAGGCCAGGTAGCAGCGACACCGCCATGAGTGCCAGCAGGGCCAGTGTGATCGGCCGTTCCAGAACAAAAGAGGGATCGCCTCCCGAGATCTGCCAGGACCGCACCAGTTCGCCCTCGGCCAATCCTCCGATCAGCAATCCCACGACCGTCGCCGTCACCGGGTAACGGTAGCGCTTCATCAGCCAACCGAGAGCCCCGGCGCCGGCAACCGTTAACGGGCCGACCATGCTTCCCGTGATGGCGAAGGCGCCCATCATCGACACGGCGATGACGATCGGGATGAGGAAGCGCAAAGGCGTGCGGATGATGTAGCCCGACAGAAGCACGAACCCGAGGCCAAGGACGAACAACACCACCGTCTGCGCCATGTTCCCCAGGATCAGCGCATAGACCACGTCGGCGTTCTCGGCGATGAAGCGCGGCCCGCCTGTGACATTGTGCATGGCGAACGCTCCCAAAAGGATCGCCGTGCCGGCTCCGCCGGGGATGCCAAGCGCGAGAAGAGTGACCATGCCGCCGCCTTCGGAGCTGGAGTTGGCGGCCTCCGACGCGATTACGCCACGCGCATCGCCCTTGCCGAACGCGGCCGGATCGGCGCGGCGGGCGACAGCATAGGAAGCGAGGTTCGCAACACTCGCGCCCACGCCGGGCACCGTGCCGACCATCGTGCCTATCGCGCTGCCCCGCAGCAACGCCGCCGGCCGGCGCAATGTATCGCCCACTCCCTTGAGAATGGCACCCATATGGATCGCGCGCAGTTTGACGTCGCGAATGATGTAGTCGCGTCCTGCGAGCCCGAAGAGTTCCGCCGCAGCGAAGAGGCCGATGAGGGCCGGAATCACCGGTATGCCGTCTAGCAGATACATGCTGCCGAAGGTGCCCCTCATCATGCCCGTGTTGGAATACCCAACGGTCGAGATCAACAAGCCAAGGCCACCCGCCGCGAGCCCCTTGGCAAAAGTGGAATCGTTCAGGATCGCGATCAGCAACAGGCCCCAGGTCGCGATCACCAGCATCTCCGTCGGTCCCAGGCGTAGAACCCAGCCGGCGATGAAATCCACTACCAGGAGCAAGAACGCGTAGCCGACGAAAGTGCCTACGACTGACGCGGCCAACCCCGTCCCCAAGGCCTCGCCATGGCGACCCTGTTGCGACATCGGATAGCCGTCGAACGCGGTCGCTACCGCCGCCGACGTGCCGGGAATGTTCATCAGGATGGCCGGGATCGCGCCACCGAAGCCACCGCCGGTGAAGATCGCCGTGAGAAACAGGATTGCCGGCAGAAAATCCATGTAGAGAGTCGCAGGCAGAAACACTGCCATCGCGATCGAAATCGACAGCCCGGGCACCGAGCCGAAGATCAAGCCGATAATGATCCCGGGCGGAACCACCAGCCACGCCATCGGGTCCGACGACAGAAGATCGATCGCACCCCGAAAGGCCTGTGGGTCAATCATGTGCGCCTCAGATCAGCAACGAGGGAAGCGGCACGCCCATCACATGCCGAAACAAGTAGACCAGCACGCCGGAGGTCAGCAGCGCGGTCGGCACCACGACCAGCACACGCCGCTCGCCTTGCAAGACCAGCGCTACAGCGACGAACAACGCCGTGCCGACATCAAACCCGATCCAGGCAACTGCGCCGGCATATACGAGCACTGCCACTACGAGGGCGGCACCGATGCGGCCGTCGGTCATGACTTCGGAGGGGCTACTCTCGGACCGGTGCTGTCGCACATCGTCGAGAACCGCCACAGCCAGAGCGATGAGACCAATGGCGGCGACCGGTCCGATCAGGAGCCAGTCTGTGGTGCGGCGGGCGGTGTCGAGGATGCTATAGGCATAGGCCCCTATTACAGCCGCCAGGAGCAGCCCGAACACGATGGCCCCGACCGGATAAGCGGGTCGAGGCTTACCTGACTTTGGGCCTTCGAGTGGCGCGTCGTGTGGGTGGTCCATGGGATCACTTCCGGGACTAGACGCGGGCGGCGCTTGGCACCGCCCGCGTGGTTACGAAGGTCCTGCTTAGTTCAACACATCGGACAGCGCATCGAGGGCCGAGTAGGCCTCGTCGACGATCTGCTGACTGGCTTCGGGTCCGACCCAATCAGCCCCAACGCCGGCCTCTTCAGCCGCAGCCTGATATGCGTCGCTTGTCACCACAGCTTCGTAGGCCGAAACGATGGCGTCGTAGCGGTCCGGGTATTCTGTGGCTAGGTCAGCGTGCACGAGCAGGCCCGAGATGTTGCCGCCGATGATGGCCTGCTGGCCCGCATCGAGCTCGGCCATCGCATCGTTGAGAAGCGGCGCATCGAACTCATCCGGGTTGGACGTATTCACCACGGCCAGCACGCGCAGACTGTCGATGATGCCTCCGGCACCGCCTGCAGCAAGCACCTCGAAATCGACCTGGTTGCCGGCAAGGGCTGTCCGCAGAGGCGCGCCACCATCATATGTCACGAAACGCACGTTGCTTTCGTCGATGCCAAGTTCCTGCATGAACAGGATCGTCTGCAAGTGCCCGCCGTTGCCGTAGATGATGCCTGAGGACACTTCACCGGGGGTCCGCATTGCTTCGACTAGGTCGGCAAACGTTTCGTAGGGGCTGTCTTGGTGCACCGCGACGATGGCGTAGTCGTTCCACTGCGCGTTGAGGAAACTGAAATCCTCCCATGCGACCGGGGCGCCGCCCACGAGGATCGCGTTGGCCAGATACGGCGTTGCCTGCATCAGCAACAGCGTGTTGCCATCGGCTGGCTGCTGCGCCACCCAGGTCGCGCCAAGTCCGCCCGAGCCGCCAGGCCGGTTTTCGACGACCACTGGCGTTCCGAGTTCCTCGCCCAACGGTCCAGCCAAGGTGCGCGCCATCCGGTCAGCGCTTCCGCCGGCGTCGAATGGAACGACAATCGTGATCGGGCCATCAGGCCAGGCGTCTTGCGCGGCGGCGGGTGCTGCACCAAGCGCAAGCCCGGCCACGAGTGTTGCAGCCGCAGTGTGACGGATCGCTCCGACGGCCCGGCCAAGGGTGCCAGTCTCAGGTCTCATAGGTAGTCCTCCCTGTCGCATGTCGGCGGAACAACCGCCCATACAGTCAGAAAACCAACATGGTTCTAATGTAATGTCAATAATACCTTTAGGCTTGATCGCAGGTGTCGAACCCGTAGGATCGCCCCAATGCGTCGCGGAGAAGGATGAGGCGTGAGAACTACCCTGACCCAGGACGATGCCCCGCAAGGCGCGTCGCTCACCGAAAATACGCCGTGGCCGAAATACCATCGGGTTTATCTTGTGCTGCGGCAACGCATCCGAAACGGCGCCTTTGGCTATGATGGCGGGTTTCCCAGTGAGCAAGAGCTGACGCGCGACTTTGGCGTGTCGCGTATCACCATTCGAAAGGCGCTCGACCGTCTCGAGCGGGAAGGCGCCATCGACCGGCAGCGCGGTCGAGGCACCTTCGTGAAATCCCGCGCCGCCGACGCCATGGTCTCGGCAAGCTTGTCGGGATCGATCGAGAATCTGATTACCATGGGCTTGCACACTCAAGTCGAGGTCGTGTCATTCGAGTATGTGCCTGCCACAGCCGCCGTCGCTGTTCAGCTGGAGATCGAGACCGGGGCTGAGGTGCAGCGGGTGGTTCGCATTCGGAGCCATGCAGGCCGACCATTCTCGCATCTGACCACGCATGTCCCGGCCGAGATCGGGCGAGCTTACACGGCCGACGACATGCGCGAGACGCCCCTGCTTTTGCTGCTGGAGCGGGCGCAGGTCCAAATCGTTTCAGGGGAGCAGACGATCACCGCGCGTCTGGCGGAACCAGAGGTTGCGCGGCTGTTGAAGATCGAGCCCGGAGAAGCACTTCTCGGGATCACGCGGCTTGTGCGCGACATCCAGGGGCGCTGCGTGGAACTCGTGGAAGGCAACTATCGCCCGGACACCTATGAACACAGGATGGACATCGAACGCGCCGATCTGAACGGCCGCCGTGTCTGGAGGAGTTGAAGCCATGGACGGAAGCACCCGCAAAGGATCACTGGCGGCAATGATCGCGCAACCGGGACAGGGCATCGTTGCGCCCGGCGTCTATGACGCGCTGACGGCGCTTCTTGCAGAAGAGGCCGGGTTTTCTTGTCTATATGTCTCCGGTGCGGCCGTGGCCTACTCTCGTCTGGGCCGTCCCGATCTTGGCCTCGTCTCGGTTACCGAAATGTCCAACTCACTGGCCAATATCGCCGACCGGGTGGCACTGCCCCTGATCGTCGATGCCGACACTGGGTTCGGGAACGCACTGAACGTGCAGCGCACCATGCGCCTGTTCGAACGGGCTGGCGCGGCAGCGATCCAGCTGGAAGACCAGGAGTTTCCCAAGCGGTGCGGACATCTCGCCGGCAAGCGGCTCGTCTCGGCCGCCGAAATGGTGGGCAAGATCGCAGCCGCTCAGGCTGCGCGCAGCTCCTACGGTCCTTTGATCGTGGCACGAACGGATGCCATCGCGGTCGAGGGCTTCGAAGCTGCGCTGACGCGCGCTGAAAGCTACGTCGCCGCCGGGGCAGACGCGCTCTTTGTCGAAGCCCCCGCGGATCGCCAACAGATGACGGAGATCGGCCAGCGTTTCGGGTCGCGCGTGCCCTTGATCGCCAACATGGTCGAGGGTGGGCGCACACCGCTTGCTTCGGCTGATGAGTTGATCGCAATGGGTTTTCGTATCGTGATCTTTCCTGGCGGTATAGCCCGCGCCGTCGTCCACCATGCCCGCTCCTATTACAGCAGCCTCATGGAAACCCGCTCGAACTCGGCGTTCCGTGACAGGATGACCGACTTCGACGGACTGAACGACGCGATCGGTCTGACGGAACTTCTCAAGGAAGCTGAACGATACGACTAACCGGGCTGGCGAATTGTCATGCCGACTAGGCACTTTCTGGATCACGAACACCACATTGAAGCAGTCCGAACATGAGCAACCAAGCGCAGCTGAAAACGCCGCTGACAGCCTGGGTCGGCGGAGGATCACCAGATGGCGTTCCAGCTGTCAGGAAGCGGACCGGAAATCTACGAACGGGTGCTGGTGCCGCTGTGGTTCGGCCGCTGGGCCGACGCCCTTCTCGATGTGCTGTCGCTCAGACCCGGCGAGACGGTGCTCGACGTCGCCTGTGGAACCGGGGTCACGACGCGCCTGGCGAAGGAGAAGGTCGGACCCGAGGGACAGGTCGACGATCTCGACATCAACGCCGCCATGCTTGCGCGTGCAAGGGAGCTGGCGGAGGGCCATGATATCCGCTGGTTCGAATGCGACGTCACCGATACCCGTTTGCCATCCATTCAATACGAGGTGGTCATGTCACAGCACGGATATCACTACTTCCCGGACAAGCCCGCAGCACTTTATGAGATCCGGCGTGTGCTGGCGCCTGGAGGGCGGATCGCCTTCTCGATCTGGGACGGGCACAGCCCTTACACCGAGGCGGTGTGTGCCGCCGTCGAGCAGCACATCTCTCCCGATGTCGCCATGAAGCAGCGCGCGCAAAGAGAGACGCCTTCTGCCGAAGCTCTGGTGGCTCAGGTCCGGGACGCGGGGTTCAGCAAGGTCACTGTCCAGCGCCAAGAGCTGATGATCGATGTGCCGGTGGCGGCGGAGTTCCTGCCCCTGCACCCGGCGTCGATGCCGATCGCGAGTGCATTCACGGCGCTCGCTGACGAGGCGAAGCAGGCGCTCATCGATGACGTTGCAGATGCACTGCGCGCCTATGTGGTCGGCGACAGGACGGTGTATCCAGATGCGGTGCACGTGGTGATGGGAGAACGGTGACCCTTGGTGGTCGTGCCAGCCAGCCGCGCGCTCGAATGTTCGATTGGACCGCCCCGCCTAGGAATGGCCAGAGCTCCTCCGGATGTCGGGAGGAAAGGCGAAGTCCTAGGTTCCCCGAGCGTGAGCCACGGGGATGCGTTCTGGCGCCACCGACTCCCCGGCGCTCAATTCTGCCTCTATTGACGTTTCATTATCGGAATTTCAGTGCGCCCAAATCGTGATAACCCGATCTCACACCTGTCCGGTAACATGGGAGGGTTTCTGTCAACCTAAATGTCAACCAAAACCCGAAAACGTAAACCAGAATGTAAAGCAGATGTAAACTTGCTAGCCCAAAAACCGCCCTTCTGTCAACCTGGCGAGCACATCTGTCAATCAAAAACCCTAATGAAATATGGAATTCAGGGTGCCACGTTGACAGAAAGCAAAAAACAGGCATTTCGTGATTGACGCGTATCACG
>Ga0076930_100168_pt1 | contig 88833 bp, 80 predicted proteins | sample HotLakConsoUCCRE_FD_71149 | JGI IMG/M metagenome (GOLD analysis project Ga0076930, IMG submission 71149) | Hypersaline microbial mat communities from Hot Lake, Washington, USA - Hot Lake Consortium UCC-RE (version 3) (version 3) ...
TGTATCTTTACACACAGTCAAATTTTTAAAGTCCGATAATTAGGGGGTCAAACCAATACCAATCCCCCAACCAAATGTCATCCATGTTGGCCAAGGCAGAAATAAATCACCGTAACTACTCCCCATACTTCCACTAAAATACCACAATAACCAAACAAAAGCATTAACTACAAGGTAAGTAGTTAGATGTCTTTTAAAACCTACTCTAGCCTCCGCTAGTTTCCATAATTCTTCGTCTTTATTTTCCATGACACATCGTTTTATTAGTTCTATATTAAATTGAGAATAATACTATTTTAAAACTGATAATGAACTCCTTACAATCTTTAATTAATCATTTACAAAATTGAATATTATACCTGCATAAATACTTCTTCTTGTTAGGTAATTAGAACTATAGCTGCTGTAATTATAATTATAACTGATCGAATTTTCATTTTTGAAATCAAAAGCATTTTCTAGATTAATGAAAACTAAACCATTCCATTTACTTGAAAATTGGAATAACCTACTTCCTCCAAGGGAAAAATTTTTATAAGGATTAAAGAATCTCGGCATTGAACGCTCTTGCGGTGCATATACTTCAAGACTTGAAAGGTAATTTGCACTATTAATTAATCGATATGTATTTCCTTTAAAGACCTGGAATGATGCATTAAAGGTCCATCCAGGAAAAGGATCATACTTAAAAAAAGTACGTGCAAACCACTCCCATACTTCATCATGATAATAAAAGGAAGTAGATTGATCCAATTGAATCTTATTTCTATAAAAAACACTTGCTCTGCTCTCACTGCCTATAGTCGAATTATCTCCATGATTGCGGAAAAAGCTCTGATGAAGCGCCAAAGCCTTTTGCCTGAAATCTATATCTAAACTTGATTGAGCCTGTTCTATTATTTGCGGCTCAGTATCTATGCGAGTTTGATAATACTTGCCATGGCCTGCTTTCAACTTCAATCTCTCATTCAAATCCCATAAATAGTTAAATTGATAGCTCCAGAGTTGTTGATTACTTTCAGGGATATAAGCTGTTCGCATTCCTGAACCGAAAGCATGCCTGCCAATTTTTTTCCTTCCGTATAAGTATATTTCATGACTTTCCAGTTTTTCTTTAGAGTTAATAAAAGTTGAAGGGTGTTCTGGTGCTAGTGCATAATCCACAGAAGGCACACTACCTTCAAAACTACTGTGCTGACGCCAGTATGCATATCCGATTTTCAATAGATCGTCTTTCTTATCATAAGTGAAATTTGCAGCGGTATAAGGATCATTATTCTGGGTATCAAAATTCATATTCCCAAAATGAAAATTATTTTTAGCCCAGGAATTTCCAGCAATTAAAGAAGCTTGCCAAGCTCCAAAATTCTGTGTCCACTGGAAAGTCGTTATACTTCTTTCAGAATTTTGCAAGAACCCATCTTGGTAACTAGGATGCGAAAAATTGAAATTATAGGAATCGATCAGACCATATTGGTATATTTTGATTGACCCCCATGATTGATGGGTGGTAAAAAGCGCTCCTCCCTCTAAAGCCTTAAATCTATTGATGTCTTTAAAATTAGTTGTATTTACTCCTTTTAGGACTTCATCAAACTGATAGTTTCCAAATACTCCCAAATAAGATTTTTCTCCTACTTTCCCTCTACTTGAATATCCTAAATTAGCCATCGATATACTGGCAGTATGTTGCCAATAGTCGGGAAAGCGATCTGCAAGTTCCAAAACGACAGTACCAGAAGTAGCTTGACCATATTCCACAGGTGGATTTCCTGGAAATACAGTGGCACTTTTTAGAAAATCCGTGTTAAAAATACTGAGTGTACCAGTATTCGTTAATTGAGCATATTTTACAGGATTCTTAATTGGCACACCATTTAAGAAGTATCCAGTTTGTTGAGGTGAAGCACCCCTAAAGGCAACAGCTGCATTTTCATCTTTAGTGGTGGATGACATCTGTGTATTAATAGCCACCAAAGCATCAGCTTTAGCGTTTGGATTAGTATAGATATCCAAGGGTTTCAATTTTTCAAAAGCAAAGTTTTCAGCTCCTAAAACAGTAGCTTTTACCTCAACAATATTTAACTGTTGCGAAAAAGGGTCCATCTCTATAAGGATGTCATCATAGGGTTCAGATACCAAGATGACCTTTTCCATATACCCAATGAAGCTACACAGCAATGTATCTCCTAGCTGAAGGCCTGCCACTTTAAAATAGCCCTTGTCATCACTTACACCATTGATCTGATAATTGCTTTTCTTCCAAATATGAGCTCCGGGCAGCGATTCTTTGCCAGAAACCACTCTACCCGAAACTGTTATTTGAGCAATTGAGTAATTCATAAGAAAAAACAAGCAAACCGAACTCATGCAATATTTCATATTAGAAACTTTTTCCTTTTTCAACTAAATTGCTTTTACTAATTGCTCTGTTTAGCTTTTGGTAATAATAGGCTAGAAACCCACTTAAAGTTAGGTTCTACAATTAAAGCCTTTTCAAAAACTTCAATAGCCTCACTTTTTTGACCAAGTGCTAAATGAGCCCGACCTAAATTGGCAAGTGTATTAAGATAAAGCCATCCTCTATAATCTTGTTTCTCATAAAGCTTTACTGCTTTTTGGAAAGCCAGTACTGCCGCTTCTTTGTCACCTCCAAAACTTTCAGGAGTATAAAATAAGGAAGATCCAGACACCATGTTTACAATTGGTGATTCACTATTCGTTTCCAAAGCGCTTGCTATTGCACTTGTACTTTTAGGTCCATAATACATACCCTTCCAAGAGGAGTATGCCATTATAAATCCATAGATGGAAGATCGAAGCGCCATAGCTTCTGCTTTATGAATTCCTTGCTCTTCCAACCTTTCAAGGTATTCCAATGTTGGATCCAAGTATTGATCAAATTTATCTTCATCGGAAGAAACCATGGTATTATTTAAAACACCATAGTAAGCTATTGCCTTCTCTAGGGACAACTCTTCCTGGTATCGGCTAAGTGCTGACTCCCATAAGCTCTCGCTGCTCAATAGATATGCTCTGTACATTAAGCTGTCTACTTTCTGCGCTTTACTGATTTGTGCATTGACTAGTATCACAAATGCAACTCCTAATATTAATCTAAACTTATTCATAATAAACTACTTTATTTTATAAACTACTTATTGATAAAAAAAGACTTTTAAAAGTCTTATTGATTTTCCTAAAGCTCAATCAGTTGGTTTGATATACGACCTCAATGCATTTAAATAGTTCTCAAATGCCTCAATGCCTTGATCTGTAATACTACAACTGGTATGAGGATAATTATCTTTAAAAGTCTTGTCAACCTTTATGTAAGCTGCATCTTTTAATTTATTGACCTGCACACTCAAATTACCAGATGTTGCATTGGTTTTCTCTTTAATATAATTAAAGTCTGCTTCTTCCACATTCATTAACAAACTCATGATGGCCAATCTTAGCTGGGAATGTAATAATGGGTCTAATGGCTCAAACATAATTTATACGTTTAACTTTTTTGGCAATAAATGCCCTGGAATAATAAAACTAAAAATTACTGACAAAGAAAGTAAGAAAAGTTGGATCTCGAACCCCAAGTAAAATGCTGCAAAACCGACTAGCATACTTAAATATCCGCCAATAGAAAGTGGACGAAATTTAATGATTCCTCCAGTACTTGCAGTACCAATTCCATATAAAACCATTAAAATTGGATAAACACCATCCCAACCTAAGGCAGGTGAAGCAAATAAGAATATAAACAAAGCGGCCATAAAAGATTTCCAAACAGCGGCTAATGCCCTATCGGTAAAACTAAATACCCTAGCCACTTTTTTCTTACGGCTAAAGTAAATCGCATTTACAATTCCTGCTACCGGCATGGTAAACCAGACAAGCCACGCCATCTTTACATCCAATTGGTACTGTAATAAATAATGTCCCATGGATGAAAATGCAACAGCATAACCCCACATCAGATAAATAAATTTATCTTGACTGATATTATACTTTGTGGTGCTTATCATCTCAGAGATGATATTCAAACTTTCTTCTACTTTTAACTTTTCTTGCTCCATTTCTTTCGTCTTATAATTTTCCAAAATTCAAGCTCAATTTGATCCCAAAATTACTCAAGTCTTGCTCATTCAATATTGCATTAGCATTGAGATAGGCAATTCTATAATAAACCCCAGCTGACAAATGCATAAATGAATTGACTGAATACCATACTTTAACATTCGGTTCGATGAAGAAAAATTCTTCCTCCATATCGTTTATTGCATAACCACCTGAGCCTGCTAAAACATCCCCTCCTATTCTAATTGATTCTTTCACTTCATTAAAATAACCAAACATCAATCCTCCATAACCTATGGAATTCAGTTCGCCTGAATTCGTAGCCAATGAATTGGATCCGCCATAACCTGCGCCTCCTAAATAGAAATTTGAATTGATGATCCAAGCTCCGCCACCACCTATCAATAACAAATTACCGTTATTTGAAAATTCGGATGCGGCATGAACTCCGCCAAATCCACCTTGTGCTTGCAACTTATCAGCTGAAATAGTTGATAATAGAAAAACAAAAACTAGCGTTAATAACTTTTTCATAGTTCTAAAATTTATTTACAACACAAATGTAATTTAGTTTATTTTATAAACCAAACTATTAAATAAATTTTATTTTAAATTTAGGGAGATGATTTTACACAATAGTCTTAAGCAGATTCCAAAGCATTAGCTTTTTGGATGTGTCTTGATTCAGCTCGGCAAGATCATGCGCGTATATCGCATTGCCCTTATTGATTTTGAGAATTGCGTATTCTGAGGATTGTACAAATTGATTGTGGAAAGAAAGAAATAACTTTAAATGCTGAATAGCTTTTAATTGTTCAGGGTGATCATGAATAATTTCGTATTGCCCGTCTTCAATATTTATCGCTTTTAACAATTTATTAAGCGTATCCATTTCTTGACTACCTAAATCTTTATCAACTAGAATCACAATCTCTTTATGCGATTTCTTAACCTCCGCATCTTTGTGTTGAGACTTTATTTCAATTTGAGGCTCATTGGCTTTTTTTGGTTTAGGACTTTCGGTTTCTAGTTCATATTTAGGCTTATCACTTTCTTCTTGGAAAACATAAAGTTGATCACCATCAAATATTTGAGCTAAGTAGTCTTTTTCTATTTCCATTATTCTTCTAATTTAAAAATAGATTTCAATTCTGTGGCTTCTTCTGGTTTCATTCTTTTACCCAATACCAATCTTAACTGACGTCTTCGCAAAGCTCCATCATATAGTTCTTGCTCCTCTTCTGTTTCAGGAATTAATTCAGGAACATCAATTGGTCTACCTGATTGATCTACCGCCACAAAAGTAAAGAAAGCAGAATTAGAAGGGTACTTTTTTCCAGAAGGAATATTTTCCCCCTTCACTACAATATGAACCTCAACAGAAGAACTAAAAGCCCTTGTCACCTTAGCTTCAAGCGTTACTACATCTCCTAAAGCAATGGGGTGCTGAAACGAAATATTATCAACAGAAGCCGTAACCACTATTCTGTTGCAGTGCTTTTGTGCGGCAATGGCAGAAACTATATCCATCCAATGCATTAACCTACCCCCCATTAAATTATTCAATGGGTTGGTATCATTAGGTAATACCAATTCGGTCATGATGGTATAAGTATCTTTTGGATTTTTCGCTTGTTTTGGCATAATTAATATGTTTTACCACAAAGATAAAGCATAGATAGCAAACCGACTTATCTATAGGTCAATTAACTCATTTATAACTCAAATATTCCACCTAAATAAACTAAGTCTTTTATATAAAAATAAGATGATTTCTTTTTACCTTAAAGAATTATAGATTACCTAAGCACCAAATCAATCCTCAACCACCCTTAAAAATGAGCATAAAAAAATCGATGGAGAATTTGAACCAACTGCCTGAAAGCTTACCTGCCTATTGTAAGAATATATATTGCGAATTCCATGAATATGGACACGGGCAAAGTTGTGACAAAATAAAAGCAATCGAATTCGTATGAAATTAGAAGAAAAAGATTGGACCATCCCTCTAATTTACCTGTTTGCGGGAGTAATATGGATTGCACTTAGTGACGAATTACTCTTTTTCTTTGCTGACAAATTCGACATTCAAGCAAGACTAATTACCACCTTAAGCCAATGGAAGGGTTATTTCTATGTTGGCCTCACTACAATTCTCTTATATTATTTAATAAAAAGAAAAACAAAATCAATTGAATTTGTTAAGAATGATTTCAGACGGCTCTTTCGGGATAACCCAAACCCAATGTATATTTTCGAAATTAGCACTCAAAACATTTTATTAGCCAATAAAGCTGCTAGTAATCAATATGGCTATACTATAGACGAACTAAATCAATTAAATCTTAAGGATTTAAGGCCAATTTCAGAAAGAACTAAATTAAGACTACACTTAAATAATCTTGATGAGGAATTTGCCGATAGTGGTGAATGGCTACACCAAGATAAATTTGGGAATTACTTTTATGTAAATATTTACTCTCATAAATCTCATTATAAAGGAAGAGAATGTAGAATAGTAAATGCCATAAACGTAAATAAAAAGATATTAGCAGAACTAGAACGTGAAAACTTCCAAAAAGCGCTAGACATGGCAGCTTTAGTATCAGTCACCAGCATAACTGGTAATATAGAGGAAGTAAACGGTGAATTCTGCAGAGTGAGTGAATATCATAAAAATGAACTTATAGGACAACCAATTGAGATTCTTGAATCTGGGCATCATAGCCCAAAACTATGGAACGAAATGTGGGAAAATATTAAATCTGGTAAAATCTGGAGAGCTGATATTAAGAATAAAAACAAATCTGGGCAGTTTTACTGGGTAGATATAGTGATCAGCCCTATAAAAAACCATAAAGGAGAAATATACAAATTCATGTCCATTAGCTATGACATAACAGAAAAGAAAACTCTTGAAATCAACCAGCAAAAACTATTAGATGACTTTACTGAGTATGCCTTCCAAACCTCTCATGAGCTCCGAGGGCCTCTAACCAGCATGATGGGGCTTAACACACTATTTGAAAGACATAAAGACCCCGCTTACTTAGTAGAAAAACTTAAAATTACAGCGGAAAAAATGGATGTAGTTATTAGAAAGATGAATGACAGTTTGAGCAGAACAGCTCTAGCTCTTATCCAAGAAAAACGAGATAATCAGTCCTCAGGATAAGGAACATAAACAAAACTGGTCATATTTGTATCGATCACGAACAAGCAACAAAACTCATCTGGATTTTTATAAGCTTGTTTAAATTCCTCTAGTTTATCTTCATCAATAATTTTTCTTTGTACAAACTCATCTAAATAGGTTATAAAATAGTTCCAAGTTAGATTTAATTCACCAGCACCAATCAAAACCTGACCAATTGGCTGCTCCGTTTTACATATAGGGAATATTGGAAATTCAGAAAAACCACGCTGGCGCACCGCATAAGAAGCTTCTTTTAGTGTGTCTGAAACGGATACAAAATCTTCAGTGATTGTTCCTAAGTATTTTCCGCTTAATTCGGGGTTATTATCCATAATCTAATTTTCTAGTATATTCTAAAGCATTGCTTCATCGGCAAAGCTATAGTATTTATCCTCTGCAAAAATAATATGATCGAGTACTGGAATATCCAATATCTGACCACTTTCTTTCATTTTTTTGGTTAAACGAACATCCTCATTACTTGGGTTTCGGTTTCCCGAAGGGTGATTGTGAGCCAATATAAGAGCTGAAGCCATTTGATCTATTGCTTCTTTAAAAATAATTTTCACATCCGCCACTGTACCTGAAATACCACCGCTACTGATTCTCTTCATTCGAATCACTCTATTAGCTCTATTCATCATAATCACCCAAAATTCTTCATGCTGCAAGTCCAACATCACGGACTTCAACAAATCATAAGCATCTTGAGAAGAATTTATCTTTGGCTTTTGCTGAACAGCTGTCTCCTTCCTTCTTCTGCCAAGTTCCAAGGCCGCAATAATTGAAATAGCTTTCGCTTGTCCAATTCCTTTGAACCTCATTAATTCTTTCACAGAGAATTTCGCTAAATGATTCAAATCATTATTGACTCCAGAAAGAATATTCTTACCAACATCTATAGCGGATAAGGATTGAGTTCCTGAGCCAATTAAAATAGCGATTAATTCTGCATCGGATAATACAGAGCGACCATGCGTTAATAACTTCTCTCTAGGCCTGTCGGCTTCTGCCCAGGTTTTTATGCTTGAAATGGCTGAATAGTTTTCGTTTTCCATTTGGGGAAATTAAGGTTGAAAATATAGTACGACTCTTGGCAAATTAGTGCCAAAAGATATAAAATAAGCACAAACTAAAAAAGCCTCAACCGATGAAGTTGAGGCTTAAGATAAATATCTTAAAGTTTCTTAAGCTAATTTAGCTACGAACTTTGCTAATTTAGACTTGTTATTATCCGCTTTTTTCTTGTGGATAATATTCTTTTTCGCTAATCTGTCTACCATTGAAGTTACAGTTTTCAATAGTTCCTCAGCTTGCGCTTTGTCTTCTGTAGCTCTTAATCTACGGATATAAGTTCTCGTAGTTTTAGCCTGATATCTGTTTCTCAAACGCTTTGAAGCACTTGAGCGAATTCTTTTTAATGCTGACTTGTGATTTGCCATATTGATTTATATCTATTGAATTTCTAGCTTTCTTTTTAAGGACTGCAAATTTAACAGAATTTGTTTTACTAAACAAAGTCAAATCGTTTTTATCACTATTTATTTTTAAGGAATAATGGTAAAAACGATTAAATTTGAGTGTATCTCCTCAAAAGATTCACAAAAATACGCTTAATTTTTGGAAACTCATCTATTGATTTGAATTCTGTTTTATGGTTTTTAATATTACAATTTTTAATATTGTATTTTTATTAACCAAAACCACAAGATGAAACCTAGCATTTCCAAATCACTACTTCTATTCGTTTTACTATTTTCATTTTCTTTTGACTCCATCGAAAAACCAAGCTGGGGCTTCTTTGCCCATCAAAAAATAAATCGCTTGGCAGTTTTCACACTACCTCCTGAAATGATAACATTTTACAAGCATCATATTCAATATATTACAGAAAATGCCGTAAACCCAGACAAAAGAAGATACGCAGTAGATTATGAAGCACCAAGGCACTATATCGATCTGGATGTTTATGGAGATAGTGCAGTTTACAAAATGCCTCGTTACTGGAATGATGCAATTGAAAAATATACAGAAGACACTTTGCAAGCATACGGAATTGTCCCTTGGCATGTACATTTTGTTACTTATCAACTAACGGAAGCCTTTAAGGAAAATAATGCGGAAGATATTTTAAGATATTCTGCAGACTTGGGGCATTACATTGGCGATGCAAATGTACCCTTGCACACCACTGAAAATTACAATGGACAATTAACAGACCAATATGGCATTCACGGTTTTTGGGAATCTCGCCTGCCTGAACTTTATTCAGAAGACTACGATTTTTTCATTGGTAAGGCAGAATATGTTGACAATACGCAATTAGCAATTTGGGATGCGGTAACAGAAGCTCACTTGGCTTTGGACTCCGTCTTTGGTTTTGAGAAAAAGTTAAGTAAGAAAATGCCTGATGATGCCAAATACAGTTCTGAATTGAGAGGGAATGTCAATGTGAAAGTCTATTCAAGAGATTTCTCCGAAGCCTATCACAAAATGCTCAGTGGACAAGTGGAAAGAAGAATGAAGCATTCAATTAAAATGGTGGGGGACTTCTGGTATACCGCATGGGTAAATGCTGGTCAGCCTGACTTAGATATGTTGATTGATGAACGTGCAATCTTTAGTGAGGAAGAATTTCTCCCAAAATTTTTAGACAGGAATTTCAGACAGCATGAAAGTGGGATAGAAGATTAAGAAATACAACCCCACTTTTCTTAAGCATTCAAGAATAAAAGATTTTTTCTTTTCCAACCAATCCGATCTTGCCAACGTCCAATGCACTACAAACAAAAATATTATACATCCAATTTAAAATAAATAATATAACTGTTCGTCTTACTGAAAAACCCATTCGTGGATTTTTTGTGTTTGTGTATGAATTAAAATTTAAGCATGATGAAAAAGAACAAAATGAAAAATGTAGGTAACTTTTGGGGAAAAAAGGTTCTGCTAGCAATTTTAGGAACAACTTTCCTAATTTCCTGTGATGATGAAAATGTAAAAGCAGATCAAGAAAATACGGTAATAAAATTGAGTGCAGTTTATGATAATCAAGCTACACAAAGAACAGTTAATGACATAGTAATCAATTCATTTATCATAAATGTGGAAGAAATTGAGTTGGAAGCTGATGATGACGATGAAGCTGAAGGCTCAAAAGTAAGTGATATTGAATTGGACGGTCCTTTTGTGGTTGATTTAATTGAAAATCGTAGTGGTATTGACCAAACTTTAGCTGAAGTTGATTTGCCTGAAGGAAATTATGAGGAAATTGAATTCTCAATTAATGAAAGTGAAGATAGTGAAAGTGAGTTATTTGAGAAATCAATTTTTATAGCTGGAACAATAAATGGCACTCCATTTGAGTTTTGGCATAATGAAGATTTAGACTTCGAAATCGAATTTGAAAACGGAATGCTTACATTAGAAGAAGCATCAGCAACATTAATTAATCTTCAGTTTGATTTGAATAATCTTTTTTCACTTGTCGACATTAGTACTGCTGCTGACGGAAATGAAGATGGAACTATTGAAATTAACCCATCAAATGATGACGGAAATAGCGATTTAGCGGATACTATGATGGACGCTATTGACGATATTATTGACGCATTCGAGGACGAATTTGAAGAAGAAGATGACGATGAAGATGATGAGGATTAATTTTCTTTTCGTTTAATAGTAAAATAAAGGCTGGCTCAGGAAAATGAGTCAGCCTTTATTTTTTCAAGGATAGTGATTAGAAATAATAAGAGTAATACCCTTTCACTCCTTTTTTATTTACACCTTGGATCATCACTTTTCCCTTTACTTCTTCCAAAATATCGGATACTTCTTTAGGGCTATTTACTGCTTTGCTATTGATGGCTGTTATAATAAATCCTTCATCAATATTAAGTCTTTTGAAAAACCCATTTTTTACATCCGTTACCCTTACTCCACTATTGATATCCAACAAATCTTTTTCAGCAGAAGAAACAGTTTCAAATTCCGCACCTAATGATTTTGAAAAATACACATCTCTTTTTAGCAGTTCAGTAGTATTTTCACTGTTGGTCAGAATCAATTCTTTCTGAATTCTTTTACCTTTCCGCTCTATTGTTAAATATAACTTATCACCCGGAGACAGCATGCTTAATTTCTCTTCGAATTCAGCATGTGTAGTCACATCTTCGCCATTAAATTCACGAATAATGTCTCCTTCCTCCAATTTCACATTGTCCGCAGCACCTTTCTCTCGGATATAACTTACCACCACTCCGTCCAAATCATCAACGTCTAAATTATCTCCCAATTCAGGTGTTAATGATTTCACCTCAGCACCCAGGAAAGCTTTTTGTACCATTCCATATTCAATTATGTCGGTAGCAATTTTGTTAGCAATATCAATAGGAACTGCAAATCCATAGCCTGCGTATGAGCCTGTTCTAGATAAAATTGCAGTGTTTATACCTACTAATTCACCTTCAGGGTTTACCAAGGCTCCTCCACTGTTTCCAGGATTAATGGCTGCATCTGTTTGAATGAAAGATTCTATTGGGAAATTACTTTTCAAAATATTGAGTTCCCTTCCCTTGGCACTTACAATCCCTGCCGTTACGGTTGAAGTTAAATTAAAAGGGTTACCTACTGCTAATACCCAAGAGCCCACTTCCAAATCTTTGGAGGACCCAATTTTTATAGCAGGTAAATTATTTTCATCTATTTTCAATACTGCCAAATCAGTAGAGGGGTCTCGGCCAACCAATTTGGCATTATAAGTCCGCTTTTTCCTGACTACTTCAATTTCGTCTGCTCCTTCAATAACGTGATTATTGGTGATGATATAACCATCCGATTTAAAGATCACTCCAGAACCGGAGCCTACTTGTTGCGTACTTCCTCCCCCACCAAGCCACAAATCTAACCATGAACTTCTGCCATAAGCTTCTGACACCGTTTTAATATACACCACACTTTCACGGCTATTTTTTGAAGCCTCTACAAAATCTAAATCTGGAATAGAACCTGAAGATTTGGCCTTATTTCTATAATTTTCAAGCGCAACATTTCGCACTGGAGTCTGAAAGGAAGTTTCTTCATTTCTCAACTCCTGATTATTATCGGTCAATTGATATATTAAAAAAGCTCCTAAAATCCCACCTATAAATGCACTTAGCGTAGTTTTCAAATATTGATTCATATTTCTTCTCTTTAATCAAACACCTATTTAATGAATTTATATGACATATATTGTACCGAATGCCTTTACGAAAAAGAAAATAGTTCTGTTTAAAATTAAAATAAAAAAGACAGCCCATTCAGGCTGCCTCTACCCAGCATATATTGTTAACCTAAACTGGATATTATCCACCTGCTCTATTCAACTCTTCCAAATTGGTATTGCGCTGACGAGCTTTAAATTCTTCTCCTTTACTGAATCTATATCTTAACGAGAAACCAATACTTTGTTGTCCGAAATACTGACTTATTTCATTGATATTACCATTGAAATTTGAACTTCCTTCAAATCTTCTAGTCCTAAAAATATCGGCGATATTTAATGAAGCATCCAGCTTTTTATCTAAGAAGCTTTTCTTAACTGCAAAATCAACACCCCATTGTTCTTCAATTGCGTACACTCCCCAAACAGTATTTGATCTGTAATCAGCATTAAGTTCAAGCTTGAAATCATTAGGCAACATGAACGTATTACCCGCTCTAACAAAAGCTGAAGTGGCATTATTTTCTATCTGATTTCCGTTTAAATAAGTAGTGAATTCTTGATGAAATACAGATAGATTACCATTGATCGACCACCATTTGAAAGGCTGAACAGGAATTATAGCAGTAGCACTGTAATTCACCTGATCATCTATATTATCTTGTATAAAAACTGTTGTACCATCTTCTGGATTTTGAGTGGGTACCTCAGCTATAAAGTCACTGGTCAATCCGTAATTAAGTACTAAATTATACTGACCCAATATGGTTTGCGTAACCGACATAGAATGCGTTAACTGTGGTTTCAAATATGGATTACCTTGTGCCCAAGTATAAGGATCTAAATACATGACAAATGGATTCAAATTGCTGTAATTAGGTCGGTCAATTCTTCTGCTATAATTATAATTTACCTGATATCCTTCAGAGACATTATGCTGCATAAAGAAACTAGGAAACAGATTGAAATAATTTCTTTCGTTCACAGTATTCAAAGTCAAAGACTTTCCTTCCGAATAGGTTTGCTCCGCTCTTAAACCAACTTTATAGGAAAGCTTTTCTCCTAACTGCCCCGCAAAACTTGAATAGCCTGCAAAGATCTGCTCTGTATAAACAAAGTGATTGGTTCTATCTGGATCTAATGTTCTTTGATTGTCTTCTAATTCATAGAAATTAAGTTCATTATCAGATACCACATGGCTGGCTTTTAACCCTGACTCTACTTTGATTTTCTTAAAAAGCTTTCCTTCAAAATCTACTTGCGCTGAATAAATATCATATGCAAAAGGGTTTTCGTTCTCCAATCTTTCTACAGAATACGGTTCTGAGTTTAGTTCTTGAAAATAGCTATTAGTAAAAGATGAACCTCCCTCATTAAATAATTTCACGTAATTCAAATCAGTAGTTATTTTAGTACCATTAGTATCTAGTTTATGCACATAATGCAAGTTAGCTTGAGTATTTAAGAATCTATACTCAATCTGATTATCAGAATTAACCATGAATTCATTAGCTCCCTGTTGCAAATCAGTATCAATATTGAAATCGTGGTAAACATCCTGACCATAAACATTGAACATCACTCCTACTGACTGCATATCATTTATATCATAATCAGTACCTACTCTTAATGATGGAATCACCCTGTTTACATATTCCTTACCAGTTTGATCAAAAATAGTAGTAACGCCATTGTTCTGAGTAATTTCTCTATAAAATCCCGCATCTCTGATTCTTCCTCTTTGCGATAAATCAGCATTCACGAAGGAATTCCAATCACCCTTTTTGTGGTTCAATTGTAAGCCAGTATTATAGTTCTGCATCTCATTATATCGATATCCTGCATTTACGCTTCCATTCACACCCTGAATATTATTTTTCTTCAAAGTGATATTGATAATACCGGCATTTCCTTCTGCATCATATTTAGCGGATGGGTTATTAATGATTTCAATATTTTTGATATTATCAGCAGACATTCCCTGTAGCATATTTTGCAAATCAGCAGCAGATAAATAGGATCTGCGTCCATCAATCATCACCTGTACACCTGATTTTCCATTGAGCTGAATATTACCATCCTGATCTACAAAAACTCCAGGAGATTTTTCTAAAACTTCATAAGCAGTAGCTCCAGCAGCCATTGCGGTTCCTTCAACAGACACCACCATTTTATCGGCCTCTACGATAACTTGTGGACGCATGGCTTTTACTTCTACAGCATCCATCACCTGAACATCTTCTTCAAGGGTAACAGTAGAAAAATCAACTGTCGGACTGCCGGCATTAACAGTTATGCTTTTGGAAAGATATGATTCAAAACCAACAGCGGAAATTTTCAAATAATATTCACCATATTTTACATTGATATTAAATTGACCTTCGGCATCCGTGATACTTCCAGTCAATAAACTTGAATCCGAAGATTGATAAACCGCCACATTACTGTATGGCAGTGGTGCGTCCTGATTGTCCTTCAATTCCCCTTTAATCGTGCCATTTTGCGCTTGGGCAAAAGATGTTATAAAAAGTGTAAGGGTAAGTAGAGATAAAATAGTTTTCATGTTCTTAAGCGTTTGCATGTTTTGTTATTTAGTTAATAGATGCGTTCATGCTAACACTCGATGCACGGAATGTGCCATATTCTGTAAGTGGCTAAATTTGGGTTTAGAAGGTGATTTATTGGATTTATTCAATTAATAGTGTTCATTTTTGAACATCAAAAGGATGCAAAAGCGAACAATTGAACAGAAAGTTGAAAAATTTTTTTAGGAAACTTCAAGAAAAGTGCAAAGCATGATGGACTCATGCTTTTTTTCTACTAAATAACAAGATTTCCTATTTTCAAGCTGACACCATTAAATCTCTCAAACAACACCCCTATAATCCCCTCGAGGGGATAGTTCTCACAGATTTAAATCAGCAGAATACTACTTGTACTTTCACTATTATCTAATATTACAAGTATACTGTTACCTCTTTTGAAGTTCAGTTTATAAGAGTGCGAGGACTTGAATTAAATAATATTTAGATCTTTACCGATTTCCTCCACTTGCTTAAGTGCGTAGTCCAATTGTTCAATAGAGAACCCAGCAGTAATCGTCATGCGAACCCGAGTTAGCTTCCTTGGCACTGCTGGATAAGGCACTGGATTCACAAAAATATTCTTTAAATGCAAACGATAAGTCATTTCCTTTACTTTATTGTCATCACCAATGATGATCGGGAAAATTGCAGTTTCAGCATTCCCAATATTAAAACCTGCCGACAACAATCTATTTTTTACATACTGAATATTTTCCCAAAGTTTATCTTGGCCGGCCTCGTTCTTTTCTATCAATTTCAAAGCTTCTAAAGAAGCAGAAACAGCAGGCAGATAAGGGGAAGTTGAGAACATATAGGCTCTACTGTTATATTTCAGGTAATTGATTAGCTTTTGAGAAGCTGCTACAAAACCTCCTACAGCACCCACAGACTTACTAAGAGTACCGGTAACAATGTCAATCTTCCCTTCTAAACCAAAGTAATCTACGGTTCCTTTCCCATTCTTTCCAATTACGCCTGTAGCATGAGCTTCATCAACTAAAACCCAAGCGCCATAATAGTGTGCGACATCCAAAATTTCAGGTAAATTGCAAATATCGCCATCCATTGAATAAACGCCATCAACCACTACTAATTTATTTATATACTTATTCTGGACACTTTTTAATACCTTTTCTAAAGAGGCAGGATCATTATGTGCAAAGAATTTCTTATTAGAACCTTTACTTCCATCTATTAAACTAGCATGCGAAAACATATCATATATGGCTATATCCTTATGACCGAGCAAACCTGAAATAGTGCCAACATTTGCCGCATAGCCTGAAGTGTAGACAATGGAAGCTTCCATAGCTTTCATTGTCGCTATTTTTTCCTGCAGTTCCTTTATTACACGCATAGTACCACTTAATAAAGGAGCTCCACCGGCACCACCTCCATATTGCTCAGCAACTTCCTTGACCTTTTCCCAAATCCTTTTATCCTGCGTTAGATTGAGATAATCATTAGAAGCAAAATTGAGCATCTCCCTGATATCTCCTGTTTCAGGATCAACAACTTTGGAGATTATTTTTGAACCATCGATCGATTCTCTTTCATATAAAAAGCGATTGCTCTTTTTCATATCAGAGAACCAACTATTCATCATATCCATTCTGCTCTCCCACTCTGCATATTCGAGCTTCGGATCACCAGTAAAATTGAAAAGTGAATATTTATTTGCATCTATTTCTCCAGCTGCAGAAATATCGAAATACATGTGGTCTATTTGTTCTTCATCAAAAAGATGATAGTGTTTCCTTGAAGGAGTAGGGATTAAAGTCATTTTGTAAAATTTTGGTTTACTATTGATTAACAATAATAAGCAAAGAAGCTGCATAAATCAATTCTACTTCACTTATTTATTCAGTTCTTTTATAACTATTTTAAGGTAAAAATGTTAGACTCATGTCCTTATCTAGCATCCAGCCAGTTATACTGTACCGCTTCTTGTAAGACATCAAAACTTCATGTTCCAATTCACTTTTAAAAAGTAATAGTCGGCCAGCAATCGGTTGAACAGTTTCAGTTCTATTATCTAAATAAAGTGCCAATTCACCGCCATGACCATCTTGCCAATCTTCATTGAGGTATAAGACAAATGAAATTACTCGGTGAGCATTTTGCTGAAACCGATCAACATGCCTTTTATAAAATGTGTTTTCTGGATAGATGGCAAAATGTGTTTCAAAATCCTTCAACCCCAAATAACATGTTTCATTCAAAGTGTTTTTAAGCCACTCCATTTTATCCAAAAAATGATGTACCATTTCACTTTGGTTAGTTCTATCTAGCCATTGGATGTAATCTCCCCTTATACTTTTATCCAATTGAAAAAACGCTTGTTTACCAATTCCTGCTTTTTTAAAATCTCCAGACTCACTGCCTTTATTAGCTATTGAAACCAATTTTTCAACCTCTTCATTAGAAACGAAATCATCCCAAATGAAATACCCTTCATCGCTCAAGTGATCAATCGCAAGATTTAATTTATCTATACTATCCATTTAACGGCAAAAATACATAATAAACTTGTTAAGATGATAAATTATTACCTAACGTTATGTATAATTGCGAAAAAAACTTGCTGATTTTTTCAACGTAAAGATTATAGGTAGTAAGTTTTTGCTTTTCATTAAATATTTCAGCCAAACCTAAGAACTTTTTAAAGTTTAAATCAATAATTTATGTCTTCAGAAAAAGGTGAAGCTGTTTTATATTTCGATTTTCATTTCAAGTTGGCCAATCGGCCAGATGAAATAATTGCCTTTTTAAACCAATTTGAAAATGCGGAAATCAATCAAAGCGAATTTTACGGAAAAGTGAAATTCCAAACCATCATGGACATCCTTAATCAAAATGTGCAACTTAAAGGTAAGGAAGATGCTTTTCAAAAGGAGTTGGATGGAATGTTTGATGAAATAAAACTGGAAATTTGTAGACGATTAAGAGTACTTCTCGCTTTTGAGGAATTAACAGCTACTCCAAAAGAAGATTGGCAGAAACTAAAAGTTTTTAATTCAATATTGATCGACTTAAAACAACAAGGACTGTTCGATATGATTAAAAAACTGATGAATGAAAATAACATCAACTTGGGTAAGCGATTTTCTTTTGATGAAAAATATAAGCCTTTTACTCCTAATCTAAATGGTAAAATTAATCAAAACCATATCAAATCTGAATTAATATCATATCATAGGGATATTAATTCAGTTGTTAATATTTGGTTAAATCCATTAGAATTTGAAAAAGTATTTAAAAGCAAAAATGACGAGGAAGAAATGGTTGCTGCATTGAATCTTCCAGAGGATTTGATTTATGAAAAAATTATTCCTAAAATAATTGATGGCAACACCCTAAATTTTAATTTAAAAGAGGGCAGTAAATTTAAATATAGAGAAATATTTAATTTGGAAAATTACTTCCTAAACAAAGTGATTGAATAATACTACTTATCCTCTATAACGGAAATTTCATCTTTTTTCAGCTTATCCACAATCAAACTGCTTGCGCCAATTATTGGTGCAGATTGATTTTGTAATTGCGAAGATATAACTCTCACTCTCCCTTTAAAAACTGGCATCAAGTTCAATTCCAAATGCTCTTTTACAGGATTGAAAATTAAGTCTCCGGCTTGTGACAAGCCACCAAAAATAAAAATAGCTTCTGGATCTGTGTGAATTACAGTATCAGCTAGTTTAGTACCTAAAATCCTACCAGTATATTCAAATGCTTGTTTGGCAATAATATCCCCTTTTAAGGCATATTTTGTAATCATTTCAGGGCTCAACTCATCAAAGCTTACCGACCGCAGTGCGCTGTCTTCGGTATAGTCTGCCAGAAGCTTATAGATAGTTCTTTTAATTCCTGTTGCTGAAACATAAGTCTCTAAACAACCTCTTTTTCCACAACCACAAAATCTTCCATTTCCATAAGTTACTGTCGTATGTCCAAGCTCACCTGCGAAACCATTCGCTCCATTCACTAGTTGCCCATTGCTTACAATTCCAGCTCCTAAACCTGTGCCTAAAGTGATTACAATGAAATCTTTCATCCCTTTAGCGCCTCCAAAAATCATTTCACCTACCGCAGCGGCATTGGCATCATTGGTGACAACAGTCGGTACATCAAATTCATCTTCTAAGGTTTTTGCTAAAGGTAAAATACCTTTCCACCTTAAATTGGGGGCATGTTCAATAGTTCCTTTGTGATAATTAGCATTTGGAGCTCCAACTCCTATCCCAATTAATTCGTGTTTTTCATGGTCTAAGCCCTTTCGGATTTCATTTGAAAGCAAATGAATATAATCTGCAAAAACTGCTTCTGTTTGGGTTGGAATTGCACCTTGATATAATACTTTTCCATCCAAAGTTACAATTCCGAATTTTGTTCCTGTACCTCCTATATCAATCCCAATGCTAACTTTCATACTACTCAATATTTTACAATTGCTTTACTTTTTAGAGTGCAAGCAATATCAATTTTTATAATGTTTCTTAATTAAATAACCCACCAGTAAATCTATGGGTTCTTCTACGAATATGCCTTTAATTAAGCTATATTCCTCTAACACCTCATTCACGATTTCTTCAAAAAAATGAGGCACAGAACCTACAAAATGAACAGGAAGATTTTCGTAATTTTTTATACTACAAATATATATTTTGACAAAGTCAGTAATACTTTGCTTCACCATTTCTTTTAAATAGGGATGATCTATGCGTTCCTTTATAAATTGGCTGAAACTGCTTAAATAGACATTTGCATAAGGTTTTATGTAAACATTTAATAAAATCTCCTCTTTATCCAACTGGAATTCTAATTGTAAATCACGAGCAATTTCATCTGGTAATTGTTTCTTTAAAAACCTACTTAGCAATAACTTACCAAAATGACTTCTACTTCCCTCATCACCTAATATAAAGTCCATTCCACTTACTTCTTGGCGAACAATATCTCCATCAAAATGACAAGCATTTGACCCTGTACCCATCAATGCTGTAATGGAAGGCTCTCCATTAAAAGTGGCAAATGCCGCAGCAACGATATCTTCTTTTACATAAGTATGTGATTTATTGAATACCATAGATAAGCCTCTTTCTACCATGGAGGCAAAATGTTTGCTTGAGCATCCTGCACCAAAGTAATAGACCACTTCTATCTCTGGTTTATGATCAATAATTTCTGAACCCAGTGATTTCACAACATCGCTTATGGCTACATCATCCATAAAAAAGGGATTCATCCCTTTTGTACTTTTTTTGAGTAACGTCTTTTTGGCATCTACTAATTGCCAATCACATTTTGTGGAACCGCTGGTACCTATAAGTATCATAATTTATATGGATAAAATTTTAGCAATTCGTAAGTCATCTTTATGAATATCTTTAGGTTGATTCATGATATCATCAAATTTATTAAAAATAATATCATGATGCCTAATACCTACCATTGTGTCTGTTTTTCCTTGATCCAAGCCTTCAACAGCTGCCACTCCCATTTTACTTGCCAACACCCTATCGAAATAAGTTGGGCTTCCTCCTCTTTGAAGATGTCCTAATATAGTCACTTTTGTGTCAAAATAAGGAAAATTATCCTTCACTTTTTGTGCAATCTCCATTGCTGACCCAGACTTCCCTCCTTCTGCCACAATTACCAAACTTGAAGTTTTATTTTTCTTCCCCCCTTTGTTTAATTTCTCAACTAATTCATCAATGGAAGTTTCTTCTTCAGGAATAATAATAGAAACAGCACCTCCTGCAATTCCACTGCTAATGGCAATATAGCCAGAATCACGTCCCATCACTTCAATAAAAAACAATCGGTTATGCGATAAAGCAGTGTCCCTTATTTTATCTATTGCCTCTACGGCAGTATTTGTAGCCGTATCATAGCCAATAGTATAGTCCGTCCCGGGAATATCGTTATCAATCGTTCCTGGTATACACACAAACGGCATTCCATGTTCTAAATAGAGGTGATGCATTCCAGTTAAAGAACCATCTCCACCAATTCCAATCAGACCATCAATATTATGCTTTTTCAACTGCTCGTAGGCTTTCGTTCTTCCTTCTGGGGTTCTGAATTCCTTTGATCTTGCTGATTTCAACATAGTACCCCCCCTTTGCAAAATATTAGCTACAGAGCGCACGTCCATTTCCTCAAAATCACCTTCAATCATCCCTTCATATCCTCGGTAAATCCCCACTATTTCTTTATTATAATAAATACCTGCCCTAACTACAGCACGTATAGCAGCATTCATTCCTGGCGCATCGCCACCAGAGGTAAAAACACCTATTCGATTCATCTTGTTCATCTAAAAAAATTGTTCAGCCCGCCAAAGATAGTGTAATGTGTACACTTACCCAATAGTATTTTATTATCTTTGTCACACTAATTGAATAGAAAAATGTCAGAATTCCATTACAACCCACATATTTCAGTTGATTGCGTCATTTTTGGCTTTGACAATGAAAAGATCAATATTTTATTGATAAAGAGAAAGCAAGCGGGCGAAAATGTTTACGCTTTACCAGGAGATTTAGTCCAAAAAGGTGAAGATTTAGATGTAGCTGCAAATCGTGTACTTTATGAACTAACCAGTATGCAAAATTTGTATCTTGAGCAATTTAAAACTTTTGGTTCACCTGACAGAACCTCTGATCCTGTGGATGTCGAATGGATTAAATCGGTTAGAGAGCATCCTGAAGCACGAGTAATTACTGTAGCTTATAATTCTTTGGTTAAAACTGCAGATTTTGAATACAAACCCTCTTCATTTGCAGAAGAAGTTTTGTGGCATCCGATAGAAAAACCACAGAAACTAGCCTTTGACCATAATGAAATAGCTAATACAGGCTGGGCTATGTTAAGGGAGAAAATAAAAAGGGAACCTATTATATCATTTTCTTTATTACCTGAAAAATTTACTTTAAGGCAATTACAAACACTTTATGAAGCTATAGTTGGTCAAGAATTGGATAAGCGAAATTTCAGAAAACGTATGCTGAGAAACAGATTTTTAGTACCATTGAATGAAAAGGAAACAGGTGTTTCGCATAAACCCGCTCAATATTATCGTTTTGATGATACGGTTTATAAAGAGGAATTTGCAAAAGATCAATGGTTTTTATTCTGAAAAGTGGGAATTAGCTGGATATAAATGAGTTACAAATATTACTTGTTAAACCCGAAACTTGGTAGCCAAAGGCTACACTTTTTTAACCACAAAAGAGACCAAAGAAAACAAAAGGATTTCGCTAAAGCGAAAAAATGCCTACATATGACTTAGTTTATAAAATAGAGTTGCCCAAACGGAGGAATAGGGTTAGAATTTGATCAGATGTGAATAGTTTTATTAAATTTCGGTAATTTAAAATTTCCTAAATGATTTAATTATGTGTGGCATAGCTGGGGTTTGGTCAAGGAGTGGAGCTTTAGAAAAAGATGATTTTGGCACTGCCCTCAAATTAATGAATCATCGCGGACCTGATGAAAGCCATTCAATCAAAACATCTACCACAAACCTTGGTACTCAAAGATTAAAAATTATTGGAATTGAAAGTGGACAACAACCTATCAGCGATAATGAAGGGCATTCCTTGGCTTATAATGGTGCTATTTATAATTATCCTGAAATTGCCAAATCACTTAATCTCTCCTCACAATCAGATACTGAAATTCTTTTTCAACTTATCCTAAGACAAGGCATCCCTAAAGCTTTAAAAGTTATAAGGGGGATGTTTGCCTTTGCATTTTACGATGAAAAGGAAGACAGCTTTTTATTGGCTAGGGACAGAATGGGGCAAAAGCCTCTATACTATTATCAAGATGGAAATATTCTACTTTTCGCTTCTGAATTAAAGAGTTTGAAAAAAATAATGGAACTCAATAATGTAGCTATTGAGATTAATAGAAATGCTATTTACCATTATTTATGCTTCTCCAACATTCCAGAACCCCAAACTATCTATCAAAATGTTTTTGCCATCCCCCCTGCACACTATTTAAAATATCAAAAAGGAAAATCAACTATTTCGGCTTACTGGCAGCATCAATACCAACCCAAAGAAAAAACCTCATTTGCTGAAGCAAAAGAAAAAACGCAGCATACTATTGAAGAGTCTGTTAAAATTAGACTCAGAGCCGATGTTAGTAAAGGTTTGTTTCTATCAGGCGGATGGGACAGCTCAGTAATTGCTTATGAGGCTTCCAAACATGAACAAAATTTAAAAGCATTTACGGTAGAATATCCATTTCAAACCACTCAAAATGAAAGCAAAATTGCCAAAGAAACGGCAAATCAGTTTGGGCTAAATCATCAAATCATCAAAATTGATAAAAGTCCTTTATCCTTATTAGAAAAATCTATTAGCACTTTTGGTCAACCTTTGGCTGATAGTAGTGCACTACCGAATTTGGCTATTGCTGAGGCTGCTTCACAACAAGTGAAAGTAATGCTTAATGGCGATGGAGGAGATGAACTTTTTGGTGGCTATCGAAGATATTTCACAGCGAAAAACATTCAGGAATTAGCTTTTACAAAATATTTACAATCTGCACTTCCAAGAGGAGAAAGAAGATCAAAATTGGGCTTTTTAAACCGGATTTCCAGAATTGCAGCATTACCAGCATCTGAAAGATATTTATTGTATACTACTGATATGTTTCAAGATGCTGATATTACAGATTTCTGGAATAAGCCAAATGAAATCAAAAACTCATGTCTTGAGCTATTACATAATCATTTTGATTCTAATCGCACAGAGCTTGACCAGCTCATGCATTGGGACAGAAATTTCAATCTGCTTTCAGGGATTTTAGTAAAAATGGATAGAGCAAGTATGGTTTATTCCATTGAAGCACGTTCGCCATTTTTAGACCATCATTTATTTGAAATCTGTAACCAATTACCTGACTCATTTAAAATTTCAGGATTTCACAGAAAACATTTATTGAAATCAATCTATGCAGACAAACTACCTAAATCCGTAACTCAAGCACCCAAGACTTCATTTGAAGCGCCATTGGAAAATTGGTTGAAAAATGATTTTAATGCGTTATTGAAAGATCTGCTTTTCAATCCTCAAGCAAAAATTTACAAGTATGTGAATTATACTGAAATCATGTTGCTGATGAATGGAGTTAACTATCAGGAAAGAAATACGGATTATATGATTTATGCTTTGCTAGTTCTAGAAATGTGGCTTCAAGAGAATGACTAATCATAAAACATTTGAATATTCAGAAAACTTTAGCAAAATTCGGGCATGAGTTACAAAGAAGTTGATCCGAAATCTATTAAAACTGCAGAATTGCACGGCATATTGTTGGGAGCTATAGCGCCAAGACCCATTGCCTTTGCCAGCACAATTGACAAAGAAGGAAATGTAAATTTAAGCCCCTTTAGTTATTTCAACGTATTTGGAGCCAATCCACCCATATTAATTTTTTCCCCTGCCAGAAGAGGCCGAGACAATTCTACAAAGCATTCATATGAAAATGTAAAAGAAGTGGCTGAAGTGGTGATCAATATTGCGAATTATCCTATGGTAGAACAGATGTCATTAGCTTCTACTGAATATGATAAAGGCGTTAATGAATTTGTAAAAGCAGGATTTACAGAGGCAAAATCTACCAAAGTGACGCCTCCAAGAGTTGCGGAATCTCCTGTGGCATTTGAATGCAAAGTAAATCAAGTGATAGAGACAGGAGAAGATGGCGGAGCTGGTAATCTGGTGATCTGTGAAGTAGTGCATATCCACTTAAATGAAGAAATCTTAGATGAAAATGGAAAAATTGATCCTTTCAAATTGGATCCAATAGGCAGATTGGGGGGCAATTGGTATACCCGGTCCAAAAAAGCATTATTTGAGGTAGAAAAGCCTTTGCAAAAACTCGGGATTGGAGTGGATGCATTACCTGAAGAGATAAAAAACAGTAGTGTCTTAACAGGAAATGATTTAGGTAAGCTAGGCAATGTAGAAAAGATTCCTCAAGCTTCAGAATTAGAGGGACTATTAATTTCTGTTAGTTGGGTCAAAAACAATAAAGAAGATTTACATAAAGTAGCCCATCAATTATTGGAAGAAAACAAAGTAATGGAAGCCTGGAAAGTTTTGTTAAAGTATTGAAGCAGCCTAAAAAGGGTTCTTTTTGAATACTATTTTTGATTGACCATCTTTAATAGCATGTGCAATACATTTTGATTTTGCTTCCTGATTTATACCTTTTAAATCTACTTTCAATTCAAATTCTGAATTTTCCTCCGCCAGAAAATAATAAACTTGGGTTGTTCCGTATTTAGTATGAGGTAATAAATCGACATGTTTTTTCATTTCTGACCATAAAGAATCTTCAATTGAAAAAGCATAAACACGTTGGACAGGTCCTGTGTTATTCTCATTTCTTTCAAAAGCCAATTCCTTAAAATTCCCTTCCAATGAATTAATATTCTCTGTTTGAAAAAGAGAATAAAAAATCAAGCCAATTACTACAACCGAAATCATCAAAATTATCTTTTTCATAGTATCGTATTAATTAGATTGAATAGAAAAAATTTACCGCCTATGTATTAAACTGATTAAATATAAACTTTATGATTCTTTATATTTTAGTTTATTTGATTTAAATATTAAATTAAACACATGTTAAACTCTAAAACTACTTTATTGAAATGAAATTTAATACCAAAAACAACCTTGACAGAGTGATTTGTAAAACTGAATATCAAGCGGAAAACAACTGGATTTTTTGCGATTGGGAGGGTTATGCCAATGTTGACGCCATTAAAAATTGGGGTTTAGAATTCGCTGATTTAGTTAAAAAAGCAAAATGTCCTTATCTATTAAATGATGATAGCAAATCCACTGGTCCTTGGACTCAAGCCATGGATTGGATCGAATCAGTTTTGATACCGAAAGTGATAGAATCAGGTTTAAAGTATTATGCGCATGTTGTGTCTCAAAATACCTTTTCTGAAATGTCAGCGAAAGAATTAAACATGAACATTGGTGGTCACCTAGAGATGGCTACTTTCAAGAATGTAGAAGATGCGAAGGAATGGTTAAAATCTAAACAATCATAAAAATAACTGACCATAAGGTAAGCTTTTTAATAGGGGAAAGGCTTACTTTTAATCTTTCACATGAACTTCACAACGCTGGTCTGAAATCAATTCTTTCTGTTTCTCAAAAGTAAAAGCTGATTTTTCAGTTTCCATTTGTTCTTGATATCCTTTCCGTAATTGCTTTCTTTTTACGGCCTCAGCAAATCTTCTTACATCATCTTTTGAATTTAAAATTAATGCCGGAACGGTCATCAAACTGCCATCTTCATTTTTGGCTACCATAGTGAAATAGCTCGTATTAGTATGCTTTACCAAACCTGATTTTACATTTTCTGCTATCACTTTTATGCCGATAATCATACTGGAATTCCCTACAAAGTTTACAGAAGCCATCATAGATACCAAATCCCCCACTTCCACTGGCTGCAGGAAATCCACATTATCAACTGAAACCGTTACGCAATAAGCACCACTATGCTTGGTTGCGGTTGCATAAGCCACCTTATCCATCAAGGAAAGAAGAATTCCGCCATGAATTTTGCCTCCAAAATTCGCATAAGATGGAATCATCAATTCGGTGATGGTTGTTCTGGAATTTTCGGCAGATTTGGCTTTCATGCAGTGATTAGTTATTGGATTTCCACTTTACTTATTTGAGGTGCAATTTGATTTAATATCATAATAACAGATAAATTTTCAAATTCTTAAATGACTAGTTTCATTTTATAAAGCTATTCCTGCATAAAATATAAATGTCTATGGGGAATTTTACTGGAAAGAATAGATATGGCTAATTATGGCATTCTTTGATCAAAAATACATTCAACCTTAGAAGGCTCCTTCAATCTATAATTTCTAAAAAATCAATGGACTTACAAAGAATTTTTAGTCACAAAATACCTATAAGCCACAATTGCTTTTTCCCATTTTTTAAGCTTTGTTACATCTTTTTTAGCAAAACTGGGAATTATGAGCTTATTAATTCGCGCCATTATTTTAAAGAAAGATTTCTTCATATAATAAAAAGCCCCATTAAAGGGGCCTTTTTTTTATCGTGTAGAATATTTTCTTAATCTTGATTTTAACTGCTCCCTATCACTAGTAATGCTTGGGTCGCTATATATACTTTTTGAAAGTTCGGCAACAGCTTTCTTCTTGTATCCTAAGGTCTGTGCAACTTCTTGACAGAAGACAATTTCACTTTTATAAACCTTACCATCAATCTTCATTAATTGAATAATATTATATAAATATTCAAATCTCTGATCTTCTGACAAATTCTCTAAGCTCTTGATAGGCTCAGGGTTTTTAATCATTTGATATATTTCATCCTCTGTAACCCCATTAGCCTTTCCAATTTTCTCAATCAAGTTCGCTTCTTTATCTGCAAGTTCGTTATCGATTGTGGCTAATTTAATTAAAATTTTTAGCTGTTCTTTTAACATGGTTTGAATTTTAGACTTTTAAGTTTTAGTATCTTTCAATTAATTTAATATGCTTTAATCATGTGCAAACACAGACTTTTGTCATACAAATTTTCTATTAATGCATCTAAAGTTAATAATACTTTTGAAAAATCACATTTTTTTATCCGCTAATGTAATTATTCAATACTTTTTTAATTAAATAATTGTCAGCCACCTGCCAATTAGATTTTTTTATCCATCATTTCAGATTGAATTTTCATAAATTGGAAATAAATCAATTCCTAAAACAAGCTTATGAAAAAAGAGAGAATAAATTTTGAAGGATCAATGGGAGATCAATTAGCTGCCGAAATTCATTTTCCTGCTGATGATCATCCTCATAACTTCGCTATTTTTGCACATTGCTTTACCTGCAATAAAAATCTAAATGCAGTAAGAAATATAATATTAGGCATGACAAAAAAAGGCTTTGCTGTACTAAGTTTTGATTTTACAGGATTAGGGCAAAGTGAAGGTGATTTTGCTGAAACCAATTTCTCATCTAATGTAGATGACCTATTAAAAGCCTCAGAATATTTAGAAAAAAATCATAGAGCTCCTACTATGCTTGTTGGTCACTCCTTGGGTGGCGCTGCAGTTTTAATGGCCGCAAGTAAAATAGATTCTATTTCAGCAGTTGCTACAATCGGAGCACCTTCTCAGCCCGATCATGTGCTGCATTTAATAAAAGAGGGAAAGGAAGAAATTAATAAAAATGGAGAAGCTGAAGTGAATATTGGAGGAAGGCCATTTAACATCAAAAAGCAATTTTTGGATGATCTTCAAAGCAAAGACAACCTTAAAAGAATAGAAGATTTAAGAAAATCGATATTGATTTTACATTCTCCCCAAGACCAAACAGTTGATATTTCAAATGCAGCTGCAATTTATGAAAAAGCCCATCACCCTAAAAGTTTTATTTCTTTGGATGGAGCTGATCATTTGCTTAGTAAAAAAGAAGATTCTATATACGCTGGTGAAGTAATCGCTACTTGGGTAACCCGCTATGTGGAAAAACCAGACCAGAAGAAAATCTCTACTGAATCCCAAACGGTGGCTTTCATTGGCAATGAGGAACAGAAATACACAACTCAAATAGTAGCGGAAGGTCATCATTTGGTGGCTGATGAGCCAGAGAATGTGGGCGGAAATAATTTTGGTACTTCCCCTTATGGTTTACTAACTGCAGCATTAGCTTCCTGCACGGCTATTACAATGCGCATGTATGCCAATAGAAAAAAATGGGATGTTGAGGAAATTCTAGTGCATGTAGATCAAGACCAAAGATATGATAAGGACAGTGAGGAGTGTGAATCCGAAAACAGCAAAATCACTTTTTTTGACAGAACTATTGAAATAAAAGGTGATTTGGATGAAAAGCAAAGAAAACGCTTGATTGAGATTGCCAACAAATGCCCAGTTCATAAAACCTTGGAAAGCAAAATAAAAGTGGAGACGAAGGAGAAATAATATTAAACCACAAAAGAGGCAAAAGAAAACAAAAGGACAGCCAAAGGCTGTTTTTTTTTTACCACCAAGTTTCTCTAAGATTTACGCAAAGGGCACAGAGGAAATAATAGAAATTAGTTTATTTGATGGTAATAGCAAAGCTGGTGCGAGCTTCCCAGCTCCAGAGCTGGTGCGAGCTTCCCAGCTCGTACCTAATTCCCCCACCAAAAATTTTAATCCCTTAAATCTTTCTTTATTTTTGACGTTATTGTTTTTTAATCCATAGCCTTATGAAAAAAGTCATTATTGTTGTTGCAGTAATAGTACTTGTTATTGCATTTACTTTTGTCTACTTTTTTTATCTCCAACCCATTAAGAAAAATAATCCTCTGATGGCTGTTCCGCCTAATGCGAGCATGATCTTTGAGATGGAGAACCCCTTTGAGGAATGGAATGAAATAACAGATAATAAAATCTGGAGCTATTTAAAAACCAATCCTTATTTTGAGGAGATTGGTCAGGAAATGGACAGCTTAACGGTTGATATGAAAAGCAATTCAAGCTTGTGGGAATTGGTTATGGATCGTCCAATGGTGATGTCTGTTCATAAAACCAGACCGAAAGACTACGATTTTCTATATGTGATCGATTTACAGCGCGCAACTCAATTCGACTTCATCAAAGATTATATCAAAGATTTTAGTGATGATATTGAGAAAGTATATACCAGAACTTATCAGGAGCAGGAAATCCTTGAAATCAAATTTATTGATTCCCCAACTACCTATCACCTATTTATCCATGACAATCTATTAAGCGTTTCTTCTACTCATATTCTTGTCGAGCAATCTATTGATCAGTTAAAAAAGCCTATTTTAATTCGGGATTTTGATTTTATTGACATCACAAAAGCCTTAGGCTCAAATGATATTAATATGTACATCAATTATCCTGCATTTTCCGATTATTTGAAAATATGGATGGATGAATCTGAGGATGATAGTTTAGCAGATATTCTCAGCATTTTAAAATATAGCGGGATGTCAATAGAAGCTACTGACAAAGTATTTTCAGTTGAAGGCTATACAAATGTTAAAAAAGACAAGCCAAATCTGCTAACGGCTTTAATGAATTCCGGTGAGGGAGGGATTGGTGTAGGTACCATAGTTCCGGATAATGCTTCTTATTTTATGAGTTTGGGATTTGATGATGCAAAAGAATTCTATGAGCAAATGGAGGAAGTCTTAAAAATAAGCGAGGATGGTGAATCCTATATGGAAAGCAAACAAAAAATTGAAGACTATCTCGGTATTTCCATAGAAGATGATTTTCTAAGCTGGATGGATAATGAAATCGCCTTAATTCAGCTGAATTCCAATAGTAATAGAAATAAAGTAGAATTAGCTGTAGCTATAAAACATACGGATTTTGAAGATACTAAAGAGCGAATGGGCTACATTGAACAACAAATCAAAAAGAAAACACCTGTGAAATTTAAAGGGATCAGCTATAAAGGATATGACATCCAGTTTCTTTCCATCAAAGGGTTTTTTAAGCTTATGTTTGGAAAGGCATTTGAAGGCATTGACAAACCCTATTATACCATTATGGAGGATTATGTGGTTTTCAGTAATTCGCCTCGAACATTGGGTAAGATTATTTCATCAGTAGAAGAAAAAAGTACCTTAGATCATACCAAAGAGTATGCTGTTTTCATGGAAAATTTCGATTATGAATCCAGTTTATTTATTTACCTCAGTGCAAATGAACTTTTAAGCGATGCTGAAAGAATACTAGATGCCGCATCTTGGGAAGAATTGAAACCACATCAAGCTTACTTTAAAAGTTTCCCGATGATTGGTATGCAGATTACAGCAGATGAGGATTTGTTGAATCATCAGATCCAATTCAATTATTTGAATCATGAGCAAATAAGCAATTGGAACAATTTAGTAAAAGAAAGCGAATTTAAAGAAGAGGAAGTAGCCGATTCAATTGAAACGGAAAAGGAAGAATTAATTTCAATAGAGAATATCTTACCTGAAGACTTGAACAGCAAAACCTTTATTGAATATTTTGAAAATGAGCAAGTTGAATTTGAAGTCTCCCTTAAAGATGGCTTGAAACATGGCAGATATTTTCAATTTGATAGCTTGGGAAACATGGTGGTTAAAGGTCGCTATAGAAATGATGAAAAATCAGGCACTTGGCGTTTTTATAATGAGGATGGAGATCTAATTCGGAAAGAACGGTTTTGAATTTTGATATAAGGTGAAAGAATACAAATACAATCACCTCTATCCAAATCTGTAGAATCGTGATTCCACTTTTGTTTGATCTATCCAATATATTTTAGCTCTTAGGTCACCTATTCAGGAGAAACTAAAATTCTTTTCTATCTTCAAGCAAAATTTTAGCATGCTATTATGATTTTAAACACCATTGACTGGGTAATTCTTATTGGGTTTTTGCTTATTTCTTTAGGCATAGGTTTTTGGACTTCCAGAAAAAATAAAAGTGCTTCCGAGTTTTTTGCTGCCGGTGGCAAAATGCCATGGTGGCTTTTGGGGGTTTCAATGGTGGCTACCACTTTTTCTACTGATACTCCCAATTTAGTGACTGATATAGTCCGTCAAAATGGGGTTTCAGGAAACTGGGCTTGGTGGGCATTTTTGCTCACAGGAATGCTTACCGTTTTCGTTTATGCGGGTCTCTGGAAAAAATCAGGTGTTTTAACCGATGTTGAATTTTATGAATTAAGATATTCCGGTAAAGCTGCACGATTCCTAAGAGGTTTTAGAGCCATTTATTTAGGTTTACTTTTCAATGTGATGATTATGGCTTCAGTGAGTTTGGCTGCGATAAAAATCGGTGGAGTTTTATTGGGATTAAGCCCTGTACAAACAGTTCTAATCGCAGGAATCATAACCGTAATTTATAGTAGTCTAGGCGGATTAAGAGGCGTTTTATTTACAGATTTTCTGCAATTCTTTCTCTCCCTGGGTGGGGCTTTGGTGGCTGCTTATGTAGCATTAAACCATCCCATGGTGGGTGGATTAGACAATTTGTTAGCTCACGAAAACGTAGCGGATAAACTATCCTTTTTCCCTTCTTTCTCCAACCCTGAAATGTGGGTTATGTTGTTGATTATTCCGCTATTAGTGCAATGGTGGAGCACTTGGTATCCAGGTGCTGAACCTGGTGGCGGTGGATATATAGCTCAAAGAATGTTTGCCGCTAAAAATGCTGATCATTCCATAAAAGCTGTATTATTTTTTAATGTTGCGCATTACGCAATCCGACCATGGCCGTGGATAATCGTGGCACTTTGTTCGATCATTGTTTTTCCTGATTTGGATAGTTTTGCAAAAGCTTTCCCTGCTGTAAATTCAGGAGTTGCCACACATGACATGGGCTATCCAGCAATGTTAACATTTATTCCCGCAGGGTTATTAGGCTTAGTGGTCACTTCATTAGTAGCTGCTTATATGAGTACGATTTCCACTCATTTGAATTGGGGTTCTTCTTATTTGGTAAATGATGTTTATAAAAGATTCATTAATCCAAAAGCCTCGGAAAGTAAGCAAGTTTTACTGGGACGATTATTAACGGTAGTATTAATGATTTTCAGTATGCTAATGGCATTAGTTTTAGAAAATGCCTTGCAAACCTTTGAAATTCTCTTGCAAATTGGCGCTGGAACTGGTTTGATTTATATTCTCCGATGGTTCTGGTGGAGAGTGAATGCGATAAGTGAGATAGTAGCCATGGTGGTCAGTTTCTTAGTTGCCCTTTATTTTGGCTTTGCTGATCAACCATTTGGCTTTGAAGAATTATTATCATGGCAAAAATTAATCATTGGCGTTAGCATTACTACTGTAAGTTGGGTAACTGCTAGTTTTCTGACTGAAAAAACAACTGATGAACAATTGGCGAATTTCTTGAATAAGGTAAATCCTGGAGGACCAGGTTGGAAGAAAATCATTGCTAGATTGTCCTCTAAGGGATTAATTCAGCCTAAAGCTCAAAAATGGAAAGTACCTACAGGAATCATTTGTATGATAGCTGGAAGTATGGGCGTTTACGGATTTTTATTTAGCACCGGATTATTTATTTATGGAGAGACATTAAAAGCCAGTGGCTTATTACTATTCAGTATTCTTTGCGGATTTGTGATTTTTAAATTATACCCCAAAATTATCGCTGAGGATTAATCGGTTGCTTACCAATTAATATCTGGAAGAACATTTTAAAATCGGAGGCCAAACTCCAAAGCGGATAAATGAAGGTGGCAGGTTTGTTTTTCTCAAAAAAGAAATGACCAACCCATGCGAATCCATAACCCACAACTGGAATCAAAGCTAATCCCCAATAAGTTTGAGTAATCAAAGCCCAAGCTAAAACTCCAAAAAGCAAAGCAGTTCCTGTAAAATGCAGTTTTCTGCAAGTAGGGTCTTGGTGTTCGCTTAAATAATAAGGATAAAATTCTTTAAAGCTTTTATATTCTCTCTCTGCCATAGTACAAAATATTTACCCTCAAATTACATAAGTTATATGTTTTTTAAAAATTCTAAAAAATCTATCTTTTTTTTGATCCTACAAGAATTTATAAAATCTCCTCCTTCAATAAAAAACCTTTAATTCTAATAATCAAATTGGTATAATTATTGGGAGAAAATAAAAAAAACTAAAAAAAACCATGAAAAATCTATTTATCCCACTGGCTGTACTACTCATCTGTAGTTGCACAGTTATTCGTCAAGGTGAAGTCGGTGTCAAACGTAAACTTGGCAAAATAGACCCTGATGTGTATTATGCTGGTATTTATGGCATTAATCCATTGGTCACAAAGATGATTAAAACTCCTACAAGGACTGAAAATCTGGAATTAAGCCTTAGCCTACCCAGCAAAGAGGGTTTAAGCATACAATCAGAAATTTCTATTTTATATAGAATTAAAGAAGATAAAGCACCCTTAATAATTGAGGACATTGGTCAAAATTATGTTCGAAATGCCATACTTCCTGTTTTCAGATCGGCTGCATCTGATATTTCTGCAAATTTTATGGCGAAGGATATGCACTCAGGGAAAAGGAAGCAGATTGAAACAGAAATCAAAGAACGCATGACTGAAGTATTAGGTGAACGAGGCTTCATAATCGAGGAAGTTTTGATGAAAAGTATTGAGCTGCCAAGAGAATTGTCATCTGCAATTGAAAGAAAATTGCAGGCTGAGCAAGAATCCATGAGCATGGATTTCATATTGGAAATTGAGCGAAAAGAAGCCGAAAGAAGAAGAATTGAGGCAGAAGGTAATCGAGATGCTCAGAAAATACTATCTGAAGGACTCAATGACGCGATTATTCAATTGAGAAGTATTGAAGCCTTTAAGGAATTATCTAAAAGTTCGAATGCAAAAGTGATCATTACGGATGGGAAAACCCCTCTTTTAATACCGGGTGATAATTAAATGAAAAGCCCTAAAAGCTGAGTAAATGACTGCTTTTAGGGCTTTTTATATTCGTTATTGACCAATTTTAATTGTCAATCTATCTACGTAAAACAAGAGCTGCCTCTTTGGCAAAATAACTCAATATCACGTCCGCTCCTGCCCTCTTGATGCTCAATAGACTTTCCATCATGGTGGCTTCTCCATTTAACCAGCCTTTTTCTGCTGCTGCTTTTATCATGCTGTATTCTCCACTTACATTATAGGCAGCAATGGGCAACTCATTATTTTCTTTTAGTAAATGAATCACATCCAAATAAGCCAAGGCAGGTTTTACCATTAAGAAGTCTGCTCCTTCTTGGGCGTCTAATTCTGCTTCAATTAAAGCTTCATATTTATTGGCAGGATTCATCTGATAGGTTTTTTTGTCCCCTGATTTTGGAGCCGAATCCAATGCATCTCTGAAAGGGCCATAAAATGCTGAGGCATATTTCGCACAATAACTCATGATGGAAGTGTTTTCAAATCCATTTTCATCCAAAACCTCTCTTATAAATTCAACTCTTCCATCCATCATATCGGAAGGACCAATAATATCTATACCAGTTTCCGCTTGTGCTAATGCCATATCCGCCAAAACATCCAAAGTTTCATCATTTAGGATATTTCCGTTTTCATCTACAATTCCATCATGGCCATCAGTACTGTATGGATCCATGGCAACATCTGTCATGATGCAGGCTTCAGGAAATTGAGATTTGATTTCTTTTAATGCTTTCAAATAGAAGAAATTCTCATCCGCACTTTTGGTGGCCATTTTATCTTTATGCTTCTCCTCCACCACAGGGAAAATATCAAAAGCTTTAATGCCTAATTTCAAGCATTCTTCAATTTCTTTCAACATTAAATCAACTGTCAAGCGATAAATACCGGGCATGCTAGCGACTTCCACTTTTTTATTTTGACCTTCCAATAAAAATAATGGGAAGATAAAATCTTTAGTGGTTAAAGTAGTTTCCTCCACCATTTCTCTAATGGCTGCTGACTTACGATTTCTTCTTGGACGTATTAACATAAATGCTGCTTTTTTACGCTTCAAAGTTAAGCTTTTCTAATATGGAAATGGAATAGCCAACAAAAAATCATGAGTTCACGGGTAATCTTATTTTTCAATTAATATAAAAATAACGTGTCCGAGATGACGTATTGTTTCTATTTACCGAATTACCTCCTACTTTTGCAAAAGTTTAAAAATCCGAAAATATGCGTTCATTAATATTTATCATTTCTGCTTTAACAATTAGTGCTTGTCAGCAAATCTCTCAAGAAAAACCTTTAGGTGCTGAAGAAAAACTTTCCTTGCAATTAGGCAATGCTACGGTGTGGTTTCAGCAATCTGCAGAAATGGAAGCTTCTTTTTTACAAGCTTACGACAAAGGTAAAATGTTGTTGAAAATTAAAATGGACACACTTTCAGATTCTAAATTAAAACCTGCAGTGGTTTTAGATTTAGATGAAACCGTTTTGGATAACAGCCCTTATGAGGCAAGATTATTTTTAGAAGGTGAAAATTATAGTTCTGAAAGTTGGGAAAATTGGTGTAAAGAAGCCCAAGCTGAGGCATTACCAGGAGCGGTAGATTTCTTGAATTTTGCTGATAGCTTAGGGATAAAAATATTTTATGTGTCAAATAGAAAAATTGGAGTTTTTGAACCTACTTTGAAGAATTTGCAAACGCTAAACTTGCCTCAAGCTGAAAAGGATCATCTTTTGTTGCGCACTACTAAAAGTGATAAAACTGAAAGAAGAGAAATGATAAAATCTGACCATCAAATCTTATTGTATATAGGCGATAACTTGACTGATTATAGCCAGACTTTTGCTGAAAGAGATTCAACATTAGGTAAGGATTTGGTTAAAAAACATCAAAAAGAATTATTGCACAATTTCATTATGCTTCCAAACCCTATGTATGGCGAATGGGAATCTGCTATTTATGGAAATGATTTTTCTAAAACAGCAGCAGAGAAGTTAGAAGTAAGAAAGGAAATTTTGAACTCAAAGCTTTTAAAGTAAATAGACGATAATACATCCCCAAAAAAAACAACCCTATAGAATAAATTTTAGTTAATTAAGAAATTTTCATATTTTGTCTAAATTTTAGTACAAATATGAAGATTCACAGTATTCTATTTATATTAATTAGCTTTCCTATTATTCTTCAAAGCCATCTTAATGCTCAATCTTTAAGTTGGAAGGAAGCTCAAAAACAAGGAGAAGCCACTTTAGATTTACATTGGTTTGTATCCAAGCCATTTATTTATCACGATCATCAGGACAACTTGACTGGCTTAGAATTTGAAATTTTAACAGAGTTTCAAAAATACTTAAAATTGAACCATCAAGTAAATCTAAAATTGAACTGGAAGGAATCAAGTAGCTTTAGCAACATTCTTTCGGATATTGAAAGTAATAACTATCCTAATCGCTTTGGAGTATCTGCCTTTTCAATTACCGAGGAGCGCAAGCAAAAATTCGACTTTACAGAGGCTTTTTTATCCGATGTTGCGGTTTTAGTTTCAAGTGACGGAACTCCTATCGTCCGTACCCTAGACGAAATAAACAATTTAATGCAAAAAATGACTGCCGTAACGATCAAAGGCACCACCTATGAGCAGTTTCTACATAATTTAAAAGAACAATTAAATCTTGATTTTGAGATAAAATACATTAGTAGTGACCAAAACATTCTAGATGCCATCAGTAAAACGAACGACCGCTTCGGATTTATAGATCTTCCTATATATTTAATGCTAATTAAAAATGGAGGCAATTTAACAAGACAAAATTTCTTTACTGTTAAGGGGAATGGTTACGCTTTTATTATGCCAAAAGATAGCGACTGGAAAGAAATTTTCGACAACTTTTTGGAAGACCCTAAAACGAAAGTAAAAATCACAAAAATCACTTCAAAATACTTAGGAACCGAACTAAGCAATTTCATGGATGGCATTTATGGTGAGGAAAATTTGAGATCTTCCATTTTAACCAAGGAAAAAGAATTACAATTCGAACGATTAAAAAACACAAATCTCGAATTAGAAAAAGAAAAAAACAACCAACTCACATGGATTATTATCACAATGGTAGCCACAACATTATTAACCATTATTGTTATTCTTTTTTATCGCCAACAAAAAGCCTCTAGAAAACTAAGCCTACAACATAAACAAATTGAAAGCCAACAACTCAGCATACAAAGTAAAAACGAACAACTGTCGAATAGGAATTTCCAACTTACAGCATTAAATGAAGAAAAGAATAATCTAGTAAAGATTCTAGCTCACGATATGCGATCGCCTATTAATCACATCACAGGGCTATTAGATATTCTAAAATTGACACATCAAGATTATAATGAAGAAGATAAAAAAGTTATCCAGCAAACTCAAGATGCAGCAAAGCGCTTGAATCAAATGATTTCTAAAATTTTGGACTTCGATGCGCTAGAGGGCAATAGAATGAAAGTGATGCCCGAAATAATCGAAGTAGAAGAACTACTAAATGAAGTCATAACAGAATTAAGCAGTATGGCAGATGAAAAAGAAATAACTTTAAAATTAGAGGTAGATGAAAACTTGAATTTAACTTCTGATCATCTTCTGCTCACTCAAATTCTGGAGAATTTATTAAGCAATGCCATTAAATTTTCACCTCTCGGGAAGTCCGTTCAATTACAATGTTTTGAAAAGAATGGTGAACTCATATTTGCCATTAAAGACGAAGGCCCTGGGCTTACAGATCAGGATAAGACTTTGGTTTTTAAGAAATTTCAAAAATTAAGTGCGCAACCAACCAATGGAGAATCCTCTACTGGATTAGGATTATCTATTGTCAAAAAATATGTTGAACTCTTAAATGGAAGAGTGTGGGTAGAATCTAAAGAAGGTGAAGGAAGCACCTTTTTTGTTGCGCTTCCAAAATTATCCAATTAAGAATTAGCTGCTAGTTGCTTTTTCAATTCCTCATTTTCCTTTTGGCAATCTGCCAACATCTTTTCGTAATCATTTTGCGTCCTTTGCATTTCTTCCTGAGTAGCCGATAACTCTTCCATGTTCTGACGCATTTCTTCTTCCTGAGCTCTCATCTCCTCGGTTTGCTGCTGAGATTGCTCATATAGCTCAGTAGTTCTTTGGTTTACTTTTGCGGTATTCAATGCCACAGCTATACTTTCTCCTGCTTTTTCTAAAAATTCTCTTTCATATTCTTTCAAAACCCTGAAACTTGCCAATTCAATAACGCCTTCAATTGTTTCATCTCTTTTTACGGGTGTAATCACTATTGCTCTTGGGTTAGCGTCACCTAATCCTGATTTAATATTGATATAATTATCAGGCACCTCTGTGATATAAATACTATCCTTTTCCTGATACGATTGACCTACTAAACCTTCTCCAGGAAGAATTCTTTTATTCATCTTCTTTCTTCTCTCATACGCGTAACAACCTTCCAATTCGAGAAAAACCTCGTCCCCTTCTTCTTTAACTATGAAAAAACCTCCTTGATTAAGCTTCATGTATTTAACCAAGAACTCAATTACTTCAAAGGTCAAATTTTTTAAATTACTCCCATTATCTCTAATTATATTAGAAAGTTCCGCTAATCCTTTATTGGTAAATCGTTCTTGTTCTTCTCTTATTGTACTTTTCTTGAGGCTTTCGCGCATCTCCAATAAAGCACTGCTCAAGGGGTCTTCAACATTCAAATTGAACTCTTCTTCGTAATTATGATTAGCAATTTCTCGAGCAAAAAGAATATTATTTTTGGTTATTTCAGATTGTTCTTCACTTTCAATCATTTTATGAAAGAGAAATTTTGAACGATTTCTACTATAAACAGAATAAGAGGCAGCAATTAATACAGCTATTGCTACAAGGCCTGCATGAAAAATAAAGGTTTGCAAATCCATATAATCCAGCTGAGTGAAATAAATTGCTTGATATGTCTCATTGTCATTTACAAATCCTAAATATTGGATATAAGCAAAAATCCCATGGTGAATGACAATAAACAGTGTTGCGGGAATGAATACCTTGTAATTCTGATATGCCATTAAGACTATGACAGCAACAAAGGCAGTAAAATGCATTTCAAATAAGCCATGCATTTGATAAATAAATTGTGCCATGAAAATGCCCAACACTAAACTTCCGATATAATGATGTGCATAAGATCCTTTCAACAAAAATTTTATCGCAAAATATAAGATTAAAGAAAGAGACCCAACTCCTAGCCCTACTAACCAGGTATCATAAAAAAAGGCCAAAAACAAACCAAATAGATAATAGCCACCAATAGTTAGCTCAGTTACCCTATCTGCCCTTTTATAAATTTCATCAAAATATGGTTTAAATTTTTTCTTCGAGATCTTTGTCATAAACTTAAAAAGTTGAAAAATTTATCAATTCTTGTATTCGTATTACCGTTGGCTGGTAATTCACACCCATATGCTATGGTCGCCAGTTCAGGAAAAACCGGAGGTTCTCTCCCTTCCACCATGGCTGCAAGAGCTAAACTAGCAAACTTTGTATTTTGAGTAGTACAAAACCTTGCCTTATTATAATTACCACTAAAATAAATTTGTTGATTTTTAATTAATACTGCTTGGGGTGTACTGTATACTCCTAACTGTTCTGCAATAGTACCTTCTTTATCTAAATGGATATCAATTCCCAGATCGTACTTCTTCCTGAATTCCTGTATTTCACTTTCTTCTTTTTCAATTGTTTCCAAAACCGCCAAAAACTTGACTTTTGAATCGTATTTAGTAACTAAATGCTGGAATTCCTTGATATTAAACCTTGAACAAGGACAATCAAAATTGTAGAAATGAATGAAGATTTGATCATTTGCTTCCATTCCTAAAAAGGAAAGTAGTTCATTAGAGATGGAATCTCCACTTTGAACATTAGAATAATTGGCTGGTGTGGGCGTAGGTTTGGAGAACTTCCACTCCTGATGCCAAAAAATTAACCCAATTCCTGATAAAATCAATAAGGTTAACAAAACCGCAAAAAATACTCTCATATGACACCAAATTATTATCTAAAATAATCTTTTTATTTCATTATTGTTTATTCAAATACGAAATAAAATTAGGGTTTGGATTTTGGAGGAGCTATTAAATTACAGTTTTATATAAAAAACTGTCAGAATTAAATAAAAAGGAAATATTCCCACAATTTCAAGACTGACAGTTCTATAAATAAAATCTTCTTAGTATTTATCTGGCCTACCCTGATGCCTGTCTTTTACTTTTTCTTTGGCTTTTCTAACGTGTCTTTTGGCTACCTCGAAACAATCTTGAGCAGCCGAAACAAAACTATCTCCTTCACCGGAAACATAGACATCCTTTCCTGGCAAAAAGACTTTTGCGTCAACGGTTTTTTCACCGTTTTCGTCATTTACATTTGATTTTAAATACAAATCAATTCCTACAATTTGGTCATTGTATTTAGAAAGTTTATTGAACATCTCACGCACATGATCATTCAAATCTTGACTTATATTGAAATCTACGGGTTCTAAAGTAATATCCATTATGTTAAGTTATTTTGGTATAAATCTGAAGTTTCTATGGTTTCGGCAATTTGACTTAAATCTGGTAACACATTGAATACCTGTTGCTGACCAGTTTCTGCCTCTTGATTATAACGAGCATTTCTGAATGCCACCAAAGGCTCAAGGTTAATCTCTGCAGGAAGCTTTTGATTTTCCGACAGTTCTCGAGCAGCCTGCCCGATTTCCTGAAGATATTCAAAGACGGTTTCTTTAACCGGCTCATTTTTTCTAAAATCTTCATAGGTCATGCCATCTGTCTGGGCATTAACTTGCGCTATATTATCTACTATTCTATTTAAGTGTTGTATGGTTTCTTGTAATTGCATCATGCTATATTAAGCGATTAAAAGAGGGTTTTGTTACGGGATGAACAAGGTATCTTTGAAAATTAAGTCCTGAAAGGAAGTAATATTTTAACATAGGGTGAAATCCGAAATTAAAAAGTCCAAAACCAATACTACCCTAGAATAACAAAAATTATTGCGCCATTTCAGGGCTTTTGGGTGGGTAGATTGTAGCCACAGGGCTTTTACCTGTTTTAGGGTATGATGCCCTTTCAGGGCTGAAATCAGAAAACCACATTATTGAATTTTCAAAAAATAAATCAAGTTCAGCAAAGACAAAAAATATAATGGAACATCTCTGAAATTCGAACTTAGAGAATCCCTTAAAAAAGTTAACACATAGAACGTAGTCCTGAAGGTACGAAATATCTAAACGTAGGGTAAAGCCCTACCGCAAGAAAACCAAAATTCAACAAAGCCTTGAAAGAGCGAAATATATCAGCTAGATGTAAAGCTTAGGTTGATCTAAAAAATCAAGCCTTCACCACTTTCTTCCTTTCTAGATTTTCGCAATTCTCAATAGTGCAATCCCCATAAAATACCAGAGAATGATGTTTGATATCCGAACCTACCGATTTGCCCACACGCTTTTTTATGTCTTCTATGCTGGGGTCTAAAAACTCCTTGATTTTTAAGCAATCATTACAAACCAAATGATCATGATGCTCATAAGTAAGTGCTGGCTCATAAAGGGCATTTTTATCCTTGAAATTATGCTTCACCACCAATCCGCATTCCACCAATAAATCAATAGAATTATACACCGTGGCACGAGAAATTGTATACTCCTTATTTCTCATTCTTAAGAAAAGAGTTTCTACATCTATATGCTCATCCTGAGGCAGATAATAAAGCTCCTCCAAAACTGAATAACGCTCTGCTGTTTTCCTTAAATGTTGGTCATTCAAATATTCATCTAATATATTTTTTGCGCGCTGCAAAATTTCCTTCATCACCGGTTTAGACATCGACATCATCTTTTGTTTAATAATAAAGACTAAGTTAAGTTTTGAATATGAAGTTTAAAATACAAAAGCTTTATTTTATTAAAGTTTAAAGCAATTCTAAACAAGAATTTCAGAATTAATCTGTAGCCTACTTACAAAAGTTCTTAAAATTTATTAGATTGACGAATGATTAATCTCAAGTCGAAGCCTGACTTAGGTCATGTTTTTGGAGCTCGACAGCTATTACTTTTGAAAAATAAAAATTAGCCATTAATGAGAATATCGACAGTAAAAGAACAGGACTTAGAATGCCGTCACTGCGGAGAAAAATGTGACCAAGAGCTAATTGAAAGTAATGGTCAAAATTTTTGCTGTGAGGGATGCCGTATGGTCTATGAAATTTTACTGGAAAATGACCTAGATAATTTCTATTGTGTTGCTGATTCTCCCGGTGTCAGTTCCAAAAAGAAAAGAAAAAATAATTTTGAGTTCTTAAAAGATGAAGCCTTTTCTAATAGTCTTTTAGACTTCAAAAATGAAGAAATCAGTAAAGTGCGTTTTTATATTCCAGCCATTCATTGCAGTGCTTGTATTTGGTTGTTGGAAAAACTTTACAAACTTCATTCCGGAATTATCAGTAGCCGAGTAGATTTCAATAAAAAAACGGTTATCATTTCCTTCAAGCATGATGAAATCTCTTTATTGGAATTAGTAAACCTCTTGGATTCCATCGCTTATACGCCTGATATTCAATTAGAAAAATCTAAATCCAACACCTCTCCTTACAGAAGAATTTGGTTGCAGATTGGTGTAGCAGGTTTCGTTTTCGGAAACAGTATGCTGTTCAGTTTGCCAGAATACTTTGGCCTAAACTTGTTCGATGATGATATCATTTCGAAAATATTCCCTTTTCTTAATGCGCTGCTAGCGATTCCTGTAGTCTTTTTTGCCGCTCAGGATTATTTCAAATCTGCTTGGGGCGTAATCAAGCAAAAGCAAATCAATATGGATGTTCCGATTAGTATCGGAGTCATCGTACTTTTTACTTACAGTTACTACATCATTTTTTACCAATCTGGTTTGGGTTATTTAGACTCTTTGTCTGGACTGGTTTTTTTCCTTTTATTAGGTAAATATTATCAGCAAAAAACTTTCGACCACTTAAGATTTGATAGAGATATTCAATCCTTTTTTCCGCTATCGGTCACCAAAATAAAAGGTCAGCAGGAAGAACAAGTTTTACTCAATAGTATTATTCCTTCCGATATTTTGAAAATCAGAAATGAAGAAATCATTCCGGCTGACAGTCTTTTGATTTCGGATGAAGCTTCTATAGATTATAGTTTCGTAACAGGGGAATCATTACCAGAAACCAAGCAAAAAGAGGAACTGATTTATGCTGGCGGAAGGTTAAAGGGATCTTCTATTTTAGTTCAAGTGAAGAAAAGTCCGTCTCAAAGCTATTTAGCCCAACTATGGGACGATGAATCCATTCAGCAAGGGGCAAAAGCACAAGTCCAAAGTACGGCAGATAAAATCAGTAAATATTTAACGCCAGTTGTATTGACCATTGCTTTAATAGCACTTGGAAGCTGGATTTACATAGGAGATTTTGAAAGCGGGATTATAGCCTTTACCACTGTGCTAATTGTGGCATGCCCTTGTGCATTGGCATTGGCAACACCAGTTACTTTGGGCTATGCAATGAGAACATTGGGCAAGGCAGGGTTTTTCGTAAAAAGCACACAATCAGTAGAAGATTTATCTAAAATTGATTCCATAGTTTTTGATAAAACAGGCACACTTACTTATTCCGACAAAGCAGAAGTGGTTTTTGAAGGCAATATGCCGGAGCATAAAGTTTTAGCTGCTGTAAAAACTTTATTTAATCAGTCCAAACACCCTTTGAGTCAAATAATTTATAACTGGTTGCCTTTTTATCCATCTCAAGAAATTGAGGATTATAAGGAAATAAGCGGACAAGGAATAAGTGCTAAAATAAATGGGCAAATCATCAAATTAGGCAAAAAGCAATTTGTCGATAATCAAACAACTGATTTTGATAAAAAAGCCAACAGCTCTCAGGTTTTCATCAATGTGGATGGCTTGACTTACGGTTGCTTTAATGTCAAGCATGTTTTTCGAAAAAATATTGGGGATTTATTCAACAGTTTAAGTGCCGATTACAAATTGAATTTATTATCTGGTGACCAGCCGGCAGAAAAAGAATTCCTAAAGCAATGGCTACCTGAAGAAAATATGCATTTCGAACAATTACCGGGCGACAAAAAAGAATTTATCACCAAATGGCAGGATGCTCAGCAAAAAGTTATGATGGCTGGAGATGGCTTAAATGATTCAGCTGCCTTACGCAAAAGTGACTTTGGATTAGCCATCACTGAATCTACGCGTCAGTTTAGTCCTGCTTGTGATGGCATTCTTTTGGGTGAGAATTTGAAGCAATTGCCTAATATCATGAAATTTTCAAAAGCTGCATTCAAATTAGTGATTGCAGGCTTTGTATTGTCATTTTTATATAATGTGGTGGGCTTAAGTTTTGCAGTACAAGCACTTTTATCACCTGTAATCGCTGCTATTTTGATGCCGATAAGTTCCTTCTCAGTGGTGCTTTTAGCAACATTAGGGACCAAATATTTTGCTCGAAAATATCTATCTACAACCGAAAATAGCAGGGATTTATGAACATACTAGTAGTCTTAATCATCGTGAGTTTGATAGTGGCCAGCGGCTTTTTAATTGCCTTCATTTGGGCGGTTAGGTCCGGTCAGTTTGATGACGCCTCCACCCCTTCTTACAGAATGCTGTGGGATGATGCAATCATTAAAAAAGATAAAAAATCAAATAATCAATCAACAAATCATAAACAAGAATCACATGGAAATTGAAAAGTTTCATTATGACAACAAAGTCGTCAAATACTTTGCTATAGCAACAGTAATTTGGGGCGCCATCGGGATGTTGGTAGGCCTTTTGGCCGCCACTCAGCTATTTGCACCGGAGGCTAATTTAGGTTCGGAATATACTACTTTTGGTAGAATTAGGCCTTTGCACACTAATGCCGTTATTTTTGCATTTGTGGGTAATGCCATCTTTGCTGGAGTTTATTATTCCATGCAAAGGCTGCTTAAGACCCGAATGTTTAATGATGCCCTTTCTTGGATAAACTTCTGGGGTTGGCAGCTCATCATTCTTTCGGCTGTGATTACCCTTCCTATGGGTTTCACCTCTTCTAAAGAATATGCAGAATTAGAATGGCCAATTGATATTGCCATTGCACTTATTTGGGTTGTGTTTGGTATCAATATGATAGGAACCATCATCAAAAGAAGAGAAAAGCATATGTATGTTGCCATTTGGTTCTACATTGCTTCTTTTGTTACCGTTGCTGTTTTGCATATTGTCAATTCATTTGCATTGCCAGTTGATTTCATGAAAAGTTATTCTGCTTTTGCAGGTGTTCAAGATGCACTAGTTCAATGGTGGTATGGTCATAATGCGGTGGCATTCTTTTTAACTACTCCATATCTAGGCTTGATGTACTACTTCTTGCCAAAAGCCGCAAACCGACCTATTTATTCTTATAAATTATCGATTGTCCACTTCTGGGCTTTAATATTTTTATACATCTGGGCAGGGCCTCACCACTTGCTTTATACTTCATTGCCTGAATGGGCACAAGCATTGGGTACTGCATTTTCCATTATGTTAATCGCGCCATCTTGGGGTGGTATGGTAAATGGATTATTAACCCTTAGAGGCGCATGGGATAAAGTAAAAGAAGATCCAATCTTGAAATTCTTGGTTGTAGCGATTACTGCTTATGGTATGGCGGTTTTCGAAGGTCCAATGTTATCCTTAAAAAGTGTAAACGCTATTGCACACTATACTGACTGGATTGTAGCTCATGTTCATATTGGAGCATTAGGCTGGAATGGATTCTTGACTTTTGGCATGTTGTACTGGATGATCCCACAAATGTGGAAAACTAAAATATATTCCAGAAAATTAGCGAATACCCACTTCTGGTTGGGAACATTAGGAATAATATTCTATGCCTTGCCAATGTATGTATCAGCATTCACACAATGGTTGATGTGGAAAGAATTTACTCCAGATGGTATTTTACAGTACCCTAACTTCTTGTCTACTACATTACAAATTATCCCAATGCACATGTTAAGAGCATTTGGTGGTTTGCTATACTTGCTAGGTGTATTTGTGATGGTATATAACCTAATTAAAACCGCTAAAGCAGGAAACTTTGTAGCTAATGAAGCAGCTGAAGCTCCAGCTTTGGAAAAAGCAGTTAGCAAAGGAAAAGAGTACTGGCACAGAGTATGGGAAAGAAAGCCTATTTTCTTCACCATCTTAACTACTATTGCCATTTTGATTGGGGGCATATTCGAATTGATTCCATCTTTTATGATGAAAAATAATGAAGCCACTAGAATTGAAGCTGTGAAGCCTTATACACCTCTTGAATTGGAAGGCCGGGATATCTACATCAGTGAGGGCTGTGTGGGTTGTCACTCCCAAATGATTAGACCTTTCCGATATGAAACGGAGCGTTATGGGGAATACTCTAAAGCAGGGGAATTTGTCTATGATCATCCATTCTTATGGGGATCAAAAAGGACAGGTCCCGACTTGCATAGAGTAGGCGATAAATATCCTGACTCATGGCATTTCAATCACATGTATGACCCAAGGTCTATGTCACCGGGTTCTACCATGCCTCCTTATCCATGGTTGTTGGAACAAGGAATAGACTTAGAAGGGCTTCCTAACAAAATCTCGGTGATGCGAAAATTGGGCGTTCCTTATGAAGAGGGTTTTGAAGAAGAGGTAGAAGCTAATGCAATGGCTCAGGCCGAGGAAATCGTAAAAAGATTAGAGGCTGATGGAATTGAAACAGTTCCTGAAGCTAAAATTGTAGCCTTGATTGCTTATTTGCAAAGATTGGGTACTGATATCAAAGTTAAAACAGCCGCTAATTAAAAAAGAAAAGACATGTTTAAGCACTATTTCGAAACAATTGATAATGTGGAAATTTTCCCCATCATTTCGCTGAGTATATTCTTTATTTTCTTTGTCGGCCTAATTTGGTGGGTGATAAGAGCAGATAAGAATTATATCAATAAAATGAAATCCTTACCCATGGAAGAGGATAATGTTACATACAAAAATGATTCTAAGGATGAAAAAAGTCACTAAAATGATATGGAGCAGCCTTTTCCTTTTAGGATTAGGCATAACGCCACTTTTTGCACAGGTAGAAGAAGCCGTGGAAGAAATGGAAATTGAAAAAGTTAGCATGTGGGAACAACTCATGCAATCAGAGCAAGGCCGCCTATTATTGTTAATAGGTGGACTTTTGGTTGTTTTGATTGTGTTGATGATTATTCTAGCAGTATTAATGTTAAAAACTGCTGAAATAATTTTGAATAAAAAAGCAGCTGAAAAAGGTGACGTACGCCTTTCTTTCTATAAGCAATTCAAACAAAAATGGATCACCGGTAAATTTAAACCAGTTGACAAACAAGGCGATATGATGCTAGATCATGATTATGATGGCATCAGGGAAATGGACTACGGGATGCCACCTTGGTTAAAGTATGTCTTCATCGGTACTTTCATTTTTGCAGTTTTTTATGTACCCGCTTTCTTGATTTTCGATATTATTCCAGATCAACAGACGGAATATCAAGCCTCGATTGATGACGCAGCCATGAAAGCTGAAGCCCGAGCAAAAGCTGGTATGGTTCAAATCACAGCCGAAACTGCTGAATTACAAACTGATGAAGCAGTAATGAAAGCAGGACAGGTATTGTATAAAAAGAACTGTGCGGTTTGCCATGCGGATGATGGTGGCGGTGGAGTTGGTCCTAACTTAACAGATGATTATTGGATTCATGGGAATGACATCAAAGGAGTATTTACCACAGTGTCTGAAGGTGTTCCAGCAAAAGGAATGATTCCGTGGAAAGGAAATATGAGCCCTAAGCAAATCCAGGATGTATCCAACTATGTTTTAAGCTTAGTGGGTACAACAGCAGCAAATGCTAAGGAACCACAAGGTGAAATCAGAAAGCAAGAAAAAGCGCAAGAAAGAATAGAGGAGAATGTAGATGACTTGCCTAAGGTTGATGAGGTTGAGGAATAGGTTATAGCAAATAAACCTGACGGGGTTGAAGGAGAGCAGGTACCCCGGTCGGTGTGCCACCGACCGGCACTTCGGCTACATTTGAATTCGATAAAAAATAAGAACTACTACCCCTTGTTTTGGTGTTTTCACCAAAACTTTCTGGGCAGGAATATAAATTAAAATAAGACCTTCCAGGTTTTCAAAACCTGACAGGTCTCAAAAATAAAAGTAAAATGGACAATTTAGACCAAGAACAATTTAGGGGACAGCTCTCCACCGTTGGAGAGGGAGGAAAACGGAATTGGATTTTCCCCAAAAAACCAAAAGGAATCTTCCATAATTATAGAAGAGTTTTAGCTTGGTTGCTCTTGATTTTATTCTTCGCTGGTCCTTTTATCAAAATCGGAGGACATCCTTTATTGCTATTTAATATTTTCGATAGACAATTTGTGATTTTGGGAAGTGTTTTTTGGCCTCAGGATACTCACTTATTGATATTCTTACTCTTAATATTTGTCGTCTTCATTTTACTCTTTACGGTGGTCTTTGGAAGGGTCTGGTGTGGCTGGGCTTGTCCGCAAACTGTCTTTATGGAAATGGTTTTCCGTAAAATTGAATACTGGATTGAAGGAGATGCTAATCAACAAAGAAAGCTGGCCAAAGCCCCATGGACATGGAATAAAATCTGGAAGAAAACCACCAAACAAGGTGTTTTCCTCTTCATCTCCTTTTGGGTTTCCCATACATTTATGGCATATCTGATCGGAATTGGTGAAATGTCTGAAGTGATTCAAGCTGGCCCTGAGGCCAATTGGAGTGCATTTACGGGTTTATTGGTCTTTACTGGTATTTTCTATTTTGTCTTTTCTTATTTCAGGGAACAGGCATGCACTGTAGTTTGCCCTTATGGAAGATTACAAGGAGTTTTTCTTGATAAAAAATCCATAGTGGTAATTTATGATTGGTTGAGAGGTGAACCTAGAGGAAAATTGAAAAAAGGCGAACCACAAGCTGATAAAGGCGATTGTATCGATTGCAGTCTATGTGTTCAAGTTTGCCCAACCGGAATTGACATTCGCAATGGTACACAAATGGAATGTGTAAACTGTACCGCTTGCATTGATGCCTGCGATGAAGTGATGGTGAAAATCGATAAGCCCAAAGGATTGATTCGATTTGATTCTGAAGAGGGCGTAGAAAAGAAAAAGAAAAAATTAATTACGCCTAGAGTGATGGCATATTCTGTGGTATTAGCCATATTAGTAGGCGCTATGGGCTTTTTATTAGTGGGCAGAGCTCCAATTGAAGTGACCATGACGCGTACTCCAGGTTCTATTTATCAGATTAAAAATGATTCAATCATCAGCAATATGTATCAAATGGAAATGATCAATAAATCATTTGATGCTATGAATCTGACTTATAAGGTAAAGCCAACGTCAGCCAATTTATTTTTTCCTTCAGGACCAATTGAAGTATTAGAAGGCCAAGAAAAAGATGAGGTTTATGTTTTTGTTGAAATGACGAGAAATGAATTCGCCAAAATAGATGAAAAAATTCAAGTTGAAATTTACCGAGATGATGAATTACTCCAAACGATTGATTCGAGATTTCCGGGACCAAACACATTTAGTAAAGCAAAATAACTATGCATTGGGGAAATAAAATAACCTTAGTATTTATAGGTTTCGTGATTTTGATTGTTTCCATGGTCATTTTCAGCACGCAGCAAGAGTTCGACATGGTGGAAGAGAATTATTATGAGGAAGAAATTGCCTATCAAGGTAAGATGGATGAAATCAAGAATGGAAATGAATGGGCAGGAGCAGTTTCTGTGAAGCAAGAAGACAATAACTTAAAATTACTTTTTGAAGGCGCAGATAAAGTAAAGGGGAAGATTAAATTTTTTCGCTCCTCAGATGCTAATTTAGATTTCTTTATTCCTATTTCTGAGGAAGTGAATATCCCTATAGAAAAATTCAAAGCAGGTAATTGGAAAGTTTCCTTTAGTTGGGAAGCAAATGGTGTAAAGTACTTTAAAGAAGAACAGATTTTTATTCAGCGATAAAGATGATTTGGGCAGCACTTAGCATTGGTTTATTGGGCGGAATACATTGCACCTTTATGTGCGCGCCATTAATGTTGGGCGTATTCCGTAATCAATCTATGGCTTGGGGTTTTGCTGCCTACCAAACTGGTAGAATCATTACTTATATTATTTTAGGACTTGCCTTGGCTTTTGTTGGGGAAAGCTTATCCATTTTAGGCTGGCAAAATAGCCTTTCCATCATCATGGCCATTTTCATTGTTTATTTTTATGTATTGCCCGCCCGTTTTCGATTTTTAAAATTTATCAATAAGATTGAATCTGTGCCTTATCAAAAAGTAAAAGATGGATTCAAAAGATTTATAGGCAAGCAAGATATTTTATCAAGATTTTCAATCGGCTTATTAAATGGACTTTTGCCATGCGGATTAGTCTATTTAGCGCTATTAAGCTCTTTTGCCACCGAAACCATTCTGGATTCAGTAGTTTTTATGGCAGTTTTCGGTTTGGGTACTTTGCCTTGGTTAATCGGTAGCGTTTGGGCTGGAAAAATAACCTTCAGAAAATTAAATGGGGTTACGCAGAAGCTAAGACCTGCTTTGGCATTAACACTAGCTTTATTTCTATTCTTAAGAGGACTGGAAGTTCAGTTTATCCATATCCCACTTCCTGATTTAGGGCAAGCACAAACTACTATGGATATTCCTATTTGTGGGGAGAGGTGAGAGGTTAGAGGGAACTTTTACAAAGTTCTAAACTTTGGAAAAGTTGGTGGATAGTGAATAAATTAAATCCCTAATTCATTAAATAATTGGGAAGAAGTTTTGCCTAATTTTTCCCTTTTCTTTTTTTCTATTTCCAACATTGCCTTTAAAGTCGTATCGTTAGGAGTTTCTATGACTTTAACGCCACGTTTATTTTTAAAAGCATTAATCATCTCCATTATAGCTTGGCCTGCTTTAGTTTTTTCATTTATTTCTAAGGCTATTGTTTTCATAGTCATAAATTCTTGTTACCAAACATACGTAATTTTGCTAAAAAGTTTATAGTTTATTTACTGTCCAAATAATACGATCCAAGTATCAAAACTAGTTATTTGGCTTTCTTTGCATATTTATCTTTTCCAAAGTTCTAAACGTTGGAAAAGTTAGTAATAGATCCCACCCTAATTCTGAATTGCTTTCAAAATTGTATCTTAAGAGATGATTCACAGGAGAATAGGTGCTTTCAAATCACGGTTTTGTGTTGTGAATTGCTTTCAAAATTGTATCTTAAGAGATGATTCACAGGTCAAAAGGACGTGAATGTAGCATTGGGTTTGTTGTGAATTGCTTTCAAAATTGTATCTTAAGAGATGATTCACAGGTTCAATTATAAGTATATACAATAAAACCTTGTTGTGAATTGCTTTCAAAATTGTATCTTAAGAGATGATTCACAGGAAAAGGCTGTATTAATGTTCTATGATGTTTGTTGTGAATTGCTTTCAAAATTGTATCTTAAGAGATGATTCACAGGCGTAGAAACTTGTATGCTTACCATACACAGGTTGTGAATTGCTTTCAAAATTGTATCTTAAGAGATGATTCACAGGAAAACAGTATGAAGACATTAGAGAACTTAGGTTGTGAATTGCTTTCAAAATTGTATCTTAAGAGATGATTCACAGGTCCGTAAAAATAATAGCATCTCCATCAGGAGTTGTGAATTGCTTTCAAAATTGTATCTTAAGAGATGATTCACAGGCTAAACAATATCAAAAAACTATATCTAATGGTTGTGAATTGCTTTCAAAATTGTATCTTAAGAGATGATTCACAGGTTTTTTTGCTACATCCAAAACCTTTGTTTGTTGTGAATTGCTTTCAAAATTGTATCTTAAGAGATGATTCACAGGCGGCATATCGAATGATATTGATTGCCGTCCGTTGTGAATTGCTTTCAAAATTGTATCTTAAGAGATGATTCACAGGCTTAAAAAACTTTTACAAATGGGTAATCCAGTTGTGAATTGCTTTCAAAATTGTATCTTAAGAGATGATTCACAGGATTGAGGTTTTTAAAATCATTCTACGTAAAGTTGTGAATTGCTTTCAAAATTGTATCTTAAGAGATGATTCACAGGAGGCTCTTCTGCTGTTAATCTGTTAGGATAGTTGTGAATTGCTTTCAAAATTGTATCTTAAGAGATGATTCACAGGCTTTTATATTATTTGTTGATGCCACAAATAGTTGTGAATTGCTTTCAAAATTGTATCTTAAGAGATGATTCACAGGCACAATGTGTATTAAAAAAAGTTTAATTTAGTTGTGAATTGCTTTCAAAATTGTATCTTAAGAGATGATTCACAGGTATACACCTTGTGCCATCTTCAAGTTTCTTGTTGTGAATTGCTTTCAAAATTGTATCTTAAGAGATGATTCACAGGTATGCCTGAGCGACATAACAAGAGCAAATAGTTGTGAATTGCTTTCAAAATTGTATCTTAAGAGATGATTCACAGGGGTGAATAATTATATAGATAGTTCGTATGGTTGTGAATTGCTTTCAAAATTGTATCTTAAGAGATGATTCACAGGGATCAAAACTAGCTTCATTACCTCTAAATAGTTGTGAATTGCTTTCAAAATTGTATCTTAAGAGATGATTCACAGGTAAGGATGCACAAACTTTCGGCTACCACTAGTTGTGAATTGCTTTCAAAATTGTATCTTAAGAGATGATTCACAGGTTTAATATTGAAAATAAACCACTTGCAGTAGTTGTGAATTGCTTTCAAAATTGTATCTTAAGAGATGATTCACAGGTCCTAATTATAGAATACCACAGAAAGATAAGTTGTGAATTGCTTTCAAAATTGTATCTTAAGAGATGATTCACAGGGTCTTGTGGATTTATTGTTCCATACCAAGAGTTGTGAATTGCTTTCAAAATTGTATCTTAAGAGATGATTCACAGGTAATTTATAAAGACCTATACTGCCTACACCGTTGTGAATTGCTTTCAAAATTGTATCTTAAGAGATGATTCACAGGAGGGACAAACATAAGAAACACCTGACCCGAGTTGTGAATTGCTTTCAAAATTGTATCTTAAGAGATGATTCACAGGTTCAATTATAAGTATATACAATAAAACCTTGTTGTGAATTGCTTTCAAAATTGTATCTTAAGAGATGATTCACAGGACAGTGGAATGATATGCGAGAAGATAGGGTGTTGTGAATTGCTTTCAAAATTGTATCTTAAGAGATGATTCACAGGATCATCTTGGAAATAAATCTCACTTCCAGTGTTGTGAATTGCTTTCAAAATTGTATCTTAAGAGATGATTCACAGGAATCATCACCAAATTGAACAACACCTGTTTGTTGTGAATTGCTTTCAAAATTGTATCTTAAGAGATGATTCACAGGATTAGGTCAAATATGTGAAATATTCTTTGTGTTGTGAATTGCTTTCAAAATTGTATCTTAAGAGATGATTCACAGGTTCAATTATAAGTATATACAATAAAACCTTGTTGTGAATTGCTTTCAAAATTGTATCTTAAGAGATGATTCACAGGTTTAACTGAGGATGTAGTAGACTTTACATTGTTGTGAATTGCTTTCAAAATTGTATCTTAAGAGATGATTCACAGGAAACGATGGGGCTAAATATACTCAACCTAAGTTGTGAATTGCTTTCAAAATTGTATCTTAAGAGATGATTCACAGGTTTTGCTTTAGTTATTTCACCGTCAAACGAGTTGTGAATTGCTTTCAAAATTGTATCTTAAGAGATGATTCACAGGCTGTTTCCCGCAAAAGTTCAGCGGGATGTTGTTGTGAATTGCTTTCAAAATTGTATCTTAAGAGATGATTCACAGGCTGCGCTATGTGTTACATCGTGCTTTGTTTGTTGTGAATTGCTTTCAAAATTGTATCTTAAGAGATGATTCACAGGGTTAAAGTATATGGTGCGTAGCCGAGACCTGTTGTGAATTGCTTTCAAAATTGTATCTTAAGAGATGATTCACAGGAGACTACCAATCCGATGAAATCTACTACTAGTTGTGAATTGCTTTCAAAATTGTATCTTAAGAGATGATTCACAGGTTCTTCTTTTTTCATCTGTATCAGATTTCTGTTGTGAATTGCTTTCAAAATTGTATCTTAAGAGATGATTCACAGGTTACCATGCTTTAAATAGCTGGTATCCTGTTTGTTATGACCAAAATTAGAATTCTAAAAAATCGCCCTAATCCTTCCAGGTTTTCAAAACTTGGAAGGATTTTTTTATCCTGATTCTTAAGTTAGCTAATGAACTTTTCCAAAGTTTAGAACTTTGGAAAAGGTTTGAGCCACTGAATGAGATTTTTTTATCCTGTTTCCGAAACAGACCACTTAACTTTTCCAAAGTTGGAATAGCCATTATCATCTTAAATCAAAAACAGCCTACTCAATTAATAAAATTGAACTTTGGAAAAGTTTGTGAATTGAAAGCAATTCAAAATAATTCCAACTGCTGGGCAGGTCTTTGATTTTCTTTCTGCGTTGTTCCATGAAATATTTCCATCATCCCAAATTGCCGATCGGTAATATGCATAATGCATACTTTCCCTTTATCAGGCAGTATATTTTTTACTCTTTTAATATGAACATCCGCATTTTCACGACTGGCACAAAAACGGGAATAAATAGAAAACTGAAACATAGCAAAGCCGTCATCCAATAAATTCTTACGGAATTTAGTAGCCACTTTCCGATCCTTTCGGGTTTCGGTCGGCAAATCAAAAAACACCATCACCCACATACTTCTATATTGGTTAAGCCGTGAAAAATGATTAGCGTCCATATTCAGGATAGATAATTTTCCTGCTAACGCCCACAAAACAATCAAAAAGCGAGCTGGTCGTACGACTGGCCGCCACCATTAATGGGCTCCTGCTCCCGTCAATATACACATCCATTGCTGCTATGCTCAGCAATTCAGATTTCAAAATCGTGTTCAATTCAGAATAATCATCCTCATTTTCAACAATATGCGCCACAATCAAATCCACATAAGGGCGATAAGGCTCCATTAAATCATCTGCCAAGCAAAAAGGATTGTATTTATTCCGATGCCAAATCCCCAAAACGGTCAGCATGCCCGAACTTACAATGGCTCTGGCAATAATAGCCCTTAAAATTGCATAACCATAATTCAGTAAATTATTGGGAGGGATGCCGTTTTGCTCTCGGTTGAAATCTTCAATATCGAAGAGAGATTGCCAATAAACCGCAGCAGCTTGAGCTTCATGGTTTCCGCTATCTCCAGATTGAACATTTCTTGCTAAATATTCTAGTCTTACGGCATCAAGTCCTCTTTCCTTCAAATGGGCTGCTTGATTTTGAATTTTAGCCGATACGGTTTGCGCCCATAGGTTCTTTTTTAAAGGTTTACTTGCATTCATTTGGTAGCGGACTCTTTCAGTTAATTCTGTATGACCATGGGTGGGTAAGAGCATTGCGGTAGGCAAATGCTGTCCGTTGCAGGAAATCACACTGCTTTTATTTTCGGTTAATTTTTGTAGCAATCCATTGGTGATGGTGATTTGCTGATTTTCCAGAACAATTATTCCAACATCTTCAATCGGGATCAAACGATCTTCTTTTTCCTCCTCAGGAAAGCTGACTTTTAATTGTTGGTTTTGCGTGCTGAGGTAAGCGGGGTTTCCAAAAAATAAAGTGCGTTTGATCATCTTTTTTATCGTTTAATTTTCAGCCCTTCCAAAGCTCTAATCTTACTTTGACCTTTTCCAAAGTTTAGAACTTTGGAAAAGTTATATCCTAAAGGCTTCTCTAAATCACTCCAAATTCATATTCATAATTTTATGCATTTTCTCATCTGAGCAATACAATAAGTTTTCCAAATTATCGAAGTAAGTAATGGCTTTTGAACGAGCTAATAAGCTTGGAGAGTCCAAATGTTTATAGGCATGCCAGCTACTCCATTTCCATTCTTCAATTTTTTTATAATATTTATGTTTAATAGGATTAAGATGGATGTATAAAAAGGTCTCTTGCCACTGTTCTATTGATTCTATTGGCTTCCTATTAAAATTCTTCATGAAAAGGCTTCCTTTTCTGTCGTATTTTTTATTGAAGGCTTGAGTATAGGAGCTAAATAAATTGGAAAACTGTTTGCTTACAAATTGAGGATATTGCGCTGATTCCAACTTTTCCAAAGTTCTAAACTTTGGAAAAGTTTCGGACTGCAATGTAAGGTCTTTAAGCTCTTCGCTAGCTTTCACCCGAATCAAAAAATGAAAATGATTGGGCATAAGGCAATAAGCATAAGTATCCACCACATCTGCCAAATGCTTGTTATATTGATGCAAAAAGAAATGGTAATTATCTTCCTCTCGAAAGAGGTTTTCGCTTCCGTTTGCGTGGTTGTAGATATGGTAGGTTTGGCTTGCTTCCATTTTATTATTGCTTTTTAATCTTAGGGAAGTTGGAGACCTATAAATTAATTACTCCTTAAATTCTATACTCCCATCCAATTTCATTTCAAAATCTATTCCATCAATAGCAAAATTCCATTCTTTCTGACGTAATCTGAGAAAGACCTGGTCTTCTTTCAAATCAAAATAAGAATATTCCTTATTCTCTTTTTTCAACTCTGTATCAATTCCAGCAGCTAGATGATGCCTGAATTTTATCCTTCCATCACTCTCAAACTGATATATTTTATACATCCGTTTTGAAAGATCTTCTCTCATTCCGTCTTTCCACAATTCTTGAAGCTCTTCTTTTGTTTCTTTATAAAACAAGACCTTTTGACCTGACCTTAAAATTGCATATAAAGGAATGGTTGTTTTATTTTTTCCTCGACCTGTATCTATTTGATTATAATGAGGTTCTTCAAAATATTGTCTGTCATTTTTGAATTTCAGTTCCGCAATTTGACTTATATTCAGAATATTCATAGCCTTTCCTGCATCATTTTTATAGAATAAACAAAGTACATTTTCGCCATTTACTGCCAACGTATTTCGTTTATATTCTTTATCGGAAGCAAAATAGTGTGTGTGTACTTTTACAGTGGTATCATACTTCATGCGTTCCTTACACCGTATTCTGCGGATTTTATTTACCGGAGTGCCTTTATTATCCAACATAAAAATGCCATTGGATAGAGCTGTTTTGAAGTCAGAGGCTTCTTCTACCTGCTTTTTAATCATATCGAACAGAGCTCTATCTACAATCACTTTTTCAATCTCTTCTAGAGTCTTAAATCCAGATGAATTGGCATCTTTTTTATAAAGCAAGTCCTTTCTGATCACGACATAGATTTCATCTCCCAAGAGCATTTTACCATCCTCATTAAAAAGAATTTTGTTGTTTTTGTCCCGTTTGGGTTGTTTAATAGCACCATAAAGTGATTCTCCGTGCAACTGCCCACGAATAGTGTCTCCCTTTGCCATTTTTGGAATTTTATTCTCCTTATCTAACCAAACAATTTTACCTTGCTTTCTTATTTTTTTGAAAGTTGGTAAGGTTGTATTGTTTTCTGGCAAATTATTGATCAACATTTCTCTTTCAATGGAAAGGATTTTTGATGCATTAAATCGTTCCCAATCTTTTGGTTGTTCATGATATATGTTTCCCGTTTTTTTATCCTTTTCTTCGTTATACTTTTGAAGAATTTTATCCCTTTCGTAAAAAGAAGGAATAAGGGTTAAGATAGCCCCATCAATAGCATGATGGCTATGTACACTTCTATTTTTTTTGTCAAAAGGAAGCTTTACATTATAAATTTCCTTGAATTGATTAACAACCTCCCCTTTTTCTACGGATACTTTTTTGAAAACGGTTTTTAAATAAGGAAGCGCATATTTTGTAATGATTTGTGTATCACGAAGCTGACTATTTTTCCAACCAGCTTTATATTCGTATATGGTAAAGGTTTTTAGTTTAGCTTTCCAATAATCTAAATCCAACTTTATCTCCTGATATTTTTGAATGCAATAGTCTTTATAATCTTTGGTTGAAGCATAAGCTGATTTGTTTTTCCATTCCTCAAACAGTTTCTCTAAATGTTCAATTTTCTCCCACCTAACAATTTCAGCCTCTTTTCCTTTGATTTTTTTCTTTGTAACTGTCCTTTTTCCAAATATGCTTTCAATATTCTTAAGTATAGCCGTATACGTTTGTCCACTTATTATTGTATCATCTTCATAATTGGCAAGTTGAGCAGGAAACGACTTTTTCTTAATTCCTCTATTGTAATTTGTATCTGCCAAAGTGAGATTTTTTAATTCACTATCAAAGCTAATACTTGCTGGAATGGTATGTTCAATATCATATAAGGTGCCATTAAACACATCACAACTATTGATAGTTTTCCCTGTATAAGGACAAAGTTTGTTTTGTTCAATCCAAAGCCTTATTTTTCTCAATAATGTTTTGTCATTTTCATCAAAATTTGTGTTACACTCAGTATTGATTTCATCAATCATTTTTCGGTAGGATTCATTTTCCTTTTCTCGGTTTTTATTCCAGTTTTCAAGGGCTTTGCGCTTATTTTTGTCATTCAACTCACGGGCAATTTCCACTACAATTCGGGTATCTTCATCAATCTTATTTACTTTCAACAAGTAATTAAGAAGTTGTTTTAATTTGTGCAAAGTTTTTAGTGCCATAGGGTTTTTAAACCCCTTACTGATGGGTTCAGGACTTCCTAGTAGTTTAATCGAACGTCCTTGATATTCAGCATTTGGATATCTTGATTGAAAAGTTTCTACTTTATTTTCAGTTATATACACATTCTTGTTGTTGAGTGTATATTCCTGATACTCTTTTGCTACCTCGTAGCTTTCCTGTTCAGAAGGATGCCATAGATATTTAATCCTTTCATCCACCACATTATAATTCTCTTTAATGAAGGTAAAAATTTGGTCGTGTAGACGAGGCTGTTCAACAAACACATTCTTTTTTGACAAAACTGATTTTTTCAGAAAGCTTTTAAATTGGTTTGAAACATAATTTAAAAACTCTGTTTTCTTATCTTTATCAAAACTGTTCCATGTTTTTTCACCAAATACATCAATGATTTTAGCATCCATCATTCTCAACTCTGCATAATCTAGCGGTCTGTCCACTTCTATGGAGTATCTATTTTCATTATTGAGTTCGTCTCGAATCAGACTGTTTATAATGCTATTGAGCATTTTTCGCTCACCATTGTTTTGAATGATTTTATTAACTTCTTCTGCAAAATAATCAATCAAATCATCTGTGATTTCATCTGTTCCAAGCACCTTGTACAAATTAGCCAAATAAACTGCCTGACTATACAAAAATCCTTTTCTGAGAAACGGAATAATCTTTTTTATGGCCGAAAGGCTAAGTGTTGCATAACCTTTATTTAATTTGATTTTGGAGAATTTATTTGCATTTTGTTCATCTAAATTTAGTTTTTCTAACGCAAACTTCTTTAGATTTTCCTGACCGTCAAAAGTGTTTAATGCATGCCAGATGTCTTCAAAGTTGTAACCACCATTTACTTTCTTTTTAGGCTGATTGTCACGGATATGAATTTCGTTCCAGCCGTATTTTTCTTTCCAGTCTTCCCCAAAAATATCTTGGAAACTATTTAATAACCTTGCAGAAAGAACTTTAGTTTTTAGGCTAAACTTAGCTCTCATTTGTGCCCCGTCTTTTTCTAGTTGCTTTAAAATAGCATTCAATTCAAAATCGGAAGCCCTGTAAAACAAAGGATAAATCTTTTCACTTAAATAAGACTCCCTTTCCCAATCTTCCGGTATCTCGATTTTAAGATTGTTAATAAAATTCCAAGTTCGGTATTCTTCGTATAATGGGTGGTTTACCTGCGCACGCTTTTTATTGCGTTCATAAATGCACATTCCAACCAAGCCTTTTTGCGAACGTAATGGACGCTGCCATATAATAGCTTTCCATAGTTTTTGATATCCGATTTCATCTATATCCTGAACCCTACAAATTTCTTTGAGCTCGGCTTCGTAATCTTTTCTAAGATTATAGCGTTGGCGAATCCTGCCACCATTTTCTTTTTGAAAATAATATAAGGCAGCACCCAATGTTTTGTGTTTATCAATATAATAAGCTATTTCATTTCGCCCTGGTGTTCCTGTTTTTTCACTTCCCTGCAACATTGTTTTTGCTTCTACCTCATCTCTCCCCTTAAAACCCCTTTGCTGAACTAACTGATAAAGAACTCGACCTAAAATATATGGATTTGAATCGAAAACATTCTTGAAATTCTCGTCAACAGAACAAGTCCTAAAAATATAATAACTCTCATGTTTATCTTTTTCAAACAAATGAAAATCAGGCTTTCCATCTCCGTTGAAATCAAAACGCAGCCAATTTATAAATTCTTCAGATTGAGGGTATTTACGCGGTCTTTCTTTTTCATATTTACTCCATTCTTTCAACTCCCTCACTGTCAATGGACACATTTTATTTTCAATCAGGAATTTAAGTAATTCCCATTTGCGGTATTTTTCGGCTTGATAATTTCTTCTTTTCCCTCGGCTATCGGTACGCTTTTGGACTTTCGGGAACTCATTACCTTTTTCGGTTGCCACACCTTTGTCAAAGGTTAATACACCGCAATCAATAATTTGATTTTCTTCTTTATTTGTATCTCTTATAGCCCATCCTAAAGAATTTGAGCCTGCATCAATTCCAATAATTTTGGTCATAAATATTTTCTTTTCTTAAAAGTAAACAATTTTTAGGACTTACATACATTACATATTAAAATATATCATACCTTTGTCTAATAAGGTAAAAGTATTAAGTGCACTTAATATTGAAAGAAAGCTTCCAAAACTTATTTCTGACTATTTCAGTTTAACCTTAATTTTTTAATTATTTCAAAATAATTTTAAGTAATGTATGTGTTGTGAATTGTTTTTAACTATATTTAAACTATTGAAAGCAATTCACAATAAGGCTATAAGCCGAAGAAAAATCTTAAATCCTGCGTACTCCGTGGGATTTTTTCTTTCCCACACCCCATAATACAAATATTCTTCTTAAAAATTATACTTTTTCGATAAATACTATTGAATTACCGTTCAATATATTGGGTGATTTTTGTCGCTTTTGGCTAACCCAACTTTTCCAAAGTTCTAAACTTTGGAAAAGGTTAGTTCAAACCCCTCCAAAATCCCATATTTTCCATACTTTTGCCTTTCAGGAAAATAAAGACTAAAACACCACTACTATGGAATTGAAAAAAGTAGCTATAAACCACATACATGAGCAATTAGGTGCTAAAATGGTGCCTTTTGCTGGTTATAATATGCCTGTTTCTTATTCGGGTTTGATTGAAGAACATAATACCGTCCGCAATGCGGTGGGGATTTTTGATGTTTCCCACATGGGAGAATTCTTAATCTCTGGCCCAAAAGCATTGGACTTGATTCAAAAAGTTTTTAGTAATGATGCCTCTACTTTGGTTGTAGGAAAAGCGCAATATGGCTATTTGCCAAATGATCAAGGCGGAATTGTAGATGATTTATTGATTTACCGAATAGGTGAAGAAGAATATATGTTGGTGGTGAATGCCTCCAATATTGAAAAAGATTGGAATTGGATAGCTAAGCATAATGAAGAATTTGGTGCTAAAATGGTCAATATTTCGGATGATTTTTCCCTTTTTGCTGTACAGGGCCCAAAAGCGGAAGACACTTTGCAAAAGCTTACCACTGACATGGACCTTTCTGCTATTAAATTCTATAACTTTCAGGTAGCTCCTTTTGCAGGGGCAAAATATGTCATCATGTCCAATACTGGTTATACAGGAGCAGGTGGATTTGAAGTTTATATGCATAATAAAGATGCAGAAAGTATTTGGCACAAAATCATGGATGAAGGTGAAGAGTTTGGTATAAAACCAATCGGACTTGGTGCAAGAGATACCTTGAGAATGGAAATGGGCTTTTGTTTATATGGAAATGATATAGACGATACGACTTCTCCAATTGAAGCAAAACTAGGCTGGGTTACAAAATTCACTAAAGACTTTATCAATTCTGAAAATCTTAAAAAACAAAAGGAAGAAGGAGTTGAGAATAAAATAGTGGGCTTCCATATGTTGGATAGAGGAATTCCAAGAAAAGGTTATGAAATTTTGGATATGGAAGGCAATACCATTGGTTTAGTCACTTCTGGTACACAATCCCCTACTTTAGGTCATGGAATTGGATTAGGCTATGTAAAATCAGAATTTGCTACACCAGAAACTGAAATTCAAATTGCTGTCAGGAAAAACAAATTGAAAGCAGTGGTGAAAAAAGTGCCTTTGATCTAGAAGTAGGTGTTGAATTAAATAAGTATTGGGGTTTTTAAGTGTAATGTCAATTGTGGATTTTTTATCTTTCTGGCAAACATACTTTAGTTCATTTACAAGACTGGGATCTTTACTATTATTCTTTCCAAGGATTTTGAATTCAATCTTTTTTTCCTTCTCAGAAAAGGAAAAAAGATTGACTTTTTATTCATATCATTCAAAAAAAAGACTTGAAATACATCGTATTCAAGCCTTTTTTTTGAGTAAATAAACTGGTTGAAATAATTTTAAACCTAAGGACTTACAAAACTGATAGAAAAATTAAAGTAAGGTGCTGGTCCTAATGAACTCCTCATAGAAAAAGGAGCATCACCTAATATTCCAAAAACTCTCAAGGTCTCATCACCATTATCTAAATAATCTGCATCATAAGAATAATCTATTCTAACTCCTGCTTGCACTGCCCACCAGAAAAAACCAACTAGTCTTCTTTGATATTCAACCCGAGCTTTAATTTCTCCTCTTCGAATTTCGAAGCTACTAATCTGACCAGCTGTAGGATTAGACAACCCACCGATTCGGTAACTTCCCCCCTCCAATTCAAAACCAGCCAAGATCAAATTTGTTTGATTAATACTATAGCGATAGAAAGCTCTTGCAGGCAAAAGCGCTTCAATTCCCCACTTTCTATTTTGAGAAGTATAATTATATAAGAAAACAGGAATGTAATTAGGCGCACCAACTCTATAGGTTCTGCTCATACCTGCAGCCCACTGCAATCTGTCATGAGGACGTTTACCAAATAAAACAGCAGCAGAATATCTTAAATATTGATCACCTAAGTCACTTAAGCTGTAATCACCACTCATATCTGCCTGCCCTTGCAATAGCATGAAGGCTGTTTCATTAAATGGTTTGTATAAAGTGGTAAAAAGACCAGCAGTATGTAAACTTCTTCCATCTAATTGCTCTTTCAAGCCACCTTCAACCAGATCATCCTCATTAAATCGGTAAGCTGACTGCATGTAGTTTAAGCCCATTTGCCAAACAAAAGAATTAGTGGAAATAACAGGAATATTGGCATTTATTCTTAACCCTCCAGTATAGCCTACTCTATCAGTTTGCGCCAAATTATTATCTATAGCCTCTCCTCTATCTTGATCGAAAGGGTATGCATCTTTATCAATAGTTGAAAAGCGAACATCGTAGGGAAGTTGCTGCTCATAACCAATTGTCACAAACTTAGCAGGACTTAAGCCAACGATCTTAGCATTTGCAAATGATTTAGATTGACCTCCAACATATTCCACTTCCCCGTAGGCATCCCAATCAATTTCATCATCCTCTGCTTCCTCTTGAGCGTAAGCTTCTGGAATAAAAAGAAGAGAGAAAAATAGAGCGAAAATTGAAGTAATGGTTGTTTTCATCCCACTCATTTTTTCAAAATTAATCGCTTCCACACATCCGAACGTCCAAAAGTCTTCACTCCAATATATCCACGAATATCCAGTGTGTTCTCATCCTCCAATTTTATCACACAGCTGTAGGTACTTCCGTTTTCAGGATCATATATGGTACCTTCAGCCCATTCTCCATCGCCCTGATATACGAAATCTTTTAGCATTCTGTAACCTCTCAAAGGAGCTGAGTGCATCGATTCATCAGGATTATTTTTATCTAGCTTTGGTTCTCCGGTTTCAGGGTCATTGGGTTCTTTAAGCCACACAATTCTACCATAATATTTATCTGCAATCTTATCAATTTTGATCCTTGCTTTACCATGGCTTGGCTCCCATATTCCGATCAAAGCATCTCCATCTTTTGCATCTTGGGCCTGAACTGGTTCAGTTATGTAAAGTGCTGCTATGGTCAATAAAAATATAAATAACTTCTTCATCTGTTTTTCTTTATTGTTTAACTTCTAATTCAAATTCTATTGTAGTTTTGATTGAAAAGCCGTTGGTGGGCTCATTTTCAAGATTCACATCTGCCACAAATGTGATTTCATTCTGCTTTAATAGATCGACAAGGTTTTCTTGCTCTTCTGCTATTGACATTTCGAAAGACTTACTATCTCCAGGAACTGGATTAAGAACGCCTACCCTTTGCATGCTCGCCCCTGAAGCTGCTAACTGCATAATTATGTCGGTAATAACATCTGATTGAGAAGGCTCTACCATTTCTACAGTAATAGAAGTCACCTTGGCATTTTTGATTTTATTAATCTCAATATCTGTCAAATCAACTTGCCAAGCACCTGTAACAGTATTGGAGCCTTCCATTGGGTATTCCTCTAGCATCTCAACGCTAGTAGAGCTTATGGTTTTGGTCTCAGTTTCTGCACATGAAACCATAAGAATTAAGACTAAAATCAAACTGAGGTTTATCGACTTTTTCATATATAATTTTATCATTTGTATTTAGATCCATATAATTTCTTTCAAATGGGAAATTATACAATAATATTCTACTATATAGATTTTTAAAGTATTAAATTTTATTATGACAACTATAACGAAATATTATAAAAAAAACATCATGAATGAAAAAGCTGCTATAAAAGACAGTTGAAAATTTCATCAATCGAAAAAAAATGAGAATAATAGTGCGTAAGACAATACTCTGTCACTTAGCCTGCTTGTAAATAAGATACTTGAGACTTCTTGAGTGAGCTATATTTTAAAAATGCAATATATATACCTCCCAATAGTTTATAAGTGAAATTCCTTAAAATTTTGCTTAATAAATGAAGCCAACTATATATTTTCTAATTTCCTATTTAACGATTCATTCAGCCTATTCTCAAAATATTAATGGTCTAATACAATCCTCTGAAAATGGTGTAAGCGTAGTGGGAGCACACATCCTGAATATCACACAAAATACGATAGCGATTTCCTCCGAACTAGGAAATTTTTATGTAGAGGGCGAAATAGGTGACACTTTGATAGTGAGTAATATTAATTTTATCACCAAGCATTTTATCGTGAAGACAAAAAACCGAATCTCGATACTCTTGAAACCTAACCTGATTCAACTAGAGGAAGTGATTGTAAGCAACCTCCCAAAAACCGCTAATGATTTTCGTAAAAAATTGATCGCACTGCCTATGCAGGAGAATGGTAAAATGGTACCTTTTGGTGTTACTCCTGGAAAACTTATGCCTAATATTCCAGTCATCTATGATTCCGAAGAAATTAATTCTGTAGGCTATGCTATAAGGAATCCTCTTCGGTTTGCTGCTTCTAAAGTAAATCCCAAATTTCAAGAAAAAGTCAAATATTGGGAAATACAATCAGATTCAGATAACTCAATTATCAGAAATAAAAAATACAATAGGGAATTATTGGCATCACTTACAGGCCTGGAGGGTGATGATTTAACCGACTTTATTAATTATATGAATTTAAGTGATTCCTATATTAACAAATCTTCAGATTATGAAATTGCTGAAAGGGTAAAGGAAGAGTTTGAAGGATATCAAATCCTAAATCAAGGAAAATAAAATTAATTAACCATGAAAATCGAAAGTAATAGTTTCGATTTTCATGGTTAATTAGATATTAATCGAATAATTATTTATATATTTACCATGAAAAACGTAAGTCATATTTTCATTTTTCATGCTAAAGCAAAGAAATATCGTATCGGAATTAGAGGAATACATGAAAATATTTCCAGCTGTTGGTATTTTAGGACCTAGGCAAGTAGGTAAGACAACTTTAGTGAAAAACTTGTCTTCTTCATCAGATAAAATATATTTAGATTTAGAAAAAGCATCAGACAGGGCAAAACTTAATGATGTAGAGCTATTTTTAAAACCTCATCATGATAAATTAATCATATTGGATGAAATTCAAATGATGCCCGAGATATTTCAGGAACTTAGGAGCATAATAGATGAAGACAGAAGAAATGGAAAATTTATTTTATTAGGTTCTGCCTCTCCAGAATTAATACGAAAAAGTTCAGATTCATTAGCAGGAAGAATTGGCTATATAGAATTATCTCCATTTCACTTAAAAGAAGTGGATGATGAGGAAAACTTATGGCTAAGGGGTGGTTTCCCTCTATCCTATTTAGCAAAAACAGATAATAGAAGTTTGATTTGGAGATCGAATTTTATAAAAACATATCTAGAACGTGATCTTGCGATTTTAGGCTTAGATACTGATTATAAATTAGTGGAGAAGTTTCTACTGATGTTGGCAAATGCTCAAGGAAGCATATGGAATGCTGATAATTTCGCACGCTCTTTGGGCATCACTAGACCGACTGTAAATAAGTATCTGCGCTTTTTGGAAGCTGCTTTTTTACTAAGAGTAATTCAACCATATCATTTCAACATTAAAAAAAGATTAGTGAAATCACCCAAAGCTTTCATAAGGGACACTGGAATACTACATAGCTTATTAGACTTAGAATCTTACGAAGAATTAAATTCCCAAATTATTTTAGGAGCATCTTGGGAAAGCTTTGTTATTGAACAAATCATTAATATCTCTGGTAAAAAATATCAATACTACTACTATAGAACCCATCAAGGTGCAGAATGTGACTTATTATTAGTGAAAAAAGGAAGGGTTGAATATGCTATCGAAATAAAGAACACCACTAAACCAAAAATTCCAAAAGGTTTTAAAATCAGCATGGAAGATACAAAGGCTAAAAAGGGAGTAATTATTTGTAGGATTGAAAATGGCTATGATTTAAGCGAAAATATTAAAGCCTTAAATCTTCAAGAACTTATTGAACACCTAGACTGATTTCAAATATATTTACCATGAAAATCGTAACTTATACTTTCGATTTTCATGGTAAAATAAATTATCCTGAAAACTTAATTACACCACCAAATCCAACAAATACTGCTTATCATTCAAATAATCTCCATAAAAGCCCAATCGCTTCATATTTTGCAATAATTGCTCAAAATCGGATGAATTTTTCAGTTCTATCCCCACTACAGCAGAACCTGTTTCACGAGAATTCTTTTTGGTGTATTCAAAATGGCTGATGTCATCATTGGGGCCTAAGACCTCCACCACAAATTGCTTGAGTGCACCTGCCCTTTGGGGAAACTGCACCACAAAATAGTGCTTCAAACCTTTATAGAGTAAAGCCCTTTCTTTAATTTCCTCCGTTCTGGTAATATCATTATTACTGCCGCTGAGTACACAAACTACATTTTTCCCTTTGATTTCATCTGCATATTGATCCAAAGCCGCAATAGACAAAGCTCCTGCAGGTTCGGCTACAATGGCATCTTTATTATACAATTGCAAAATCACATCGCATACTTTCCCTTCTTCCACGGTAATGACTTCAGTCAAATTCTGTCGGCATATTTCAAAATTCAAATCACCCACTTTTTTCACGGCTGCTCCATCCACAAATTTTTCAATGTGCTCTAGAGCAGTATTTACTCCTTTTTCAATAGAAGTTTTCATGGCTGGTGCACCAGCTGGTTCTACTCCAATAATTTTTGTGTTGGGAGATAAGGCTTTAAAAACACTGCTCACCCCTGCTGATAATCCACCCCCACCTATTGGTAAAAACAAATAATCAATAGGATTTTCTGCTTGTTGTAAAATTTCCAAACCTACTGTTCCTTGTCCTTCAATCACTTTAGGATCATCAAATGGATGGATAAAAACAGCACCCGACTTTTCCTGATATTCCTGAGCTGCATGAAAGGCATCATCAAAAGTATCGCCCACCAATTCTATCTCTACAAAGTCTTCCCCAAACATTTCCACTTGAGCAATTTTCTGCTTTGGTGTGGGTGCAGGCATAAATATTCTACCTTTTACTTCCAGTTTTTTGCAAGAAAAAGCCACTCCTTGTGCATGATTCCCTGCACTGGCGCATACTATTCCTTTATCCAATTCAGCACGGCTCAGACTACTGATTTTATTGTAAGACCCTCTAATTTTATAGGATCTAACGGGTTGTAAGTCCTCTCTTTTGAATTGAATATTAGCCCCAAATTCCTTTGACAAACCCAAATTGGGAGTCAAAGGAGTTTGAAGTGCCACGCCTTTTAGTTTTCGCGCAGCACTTTGTATGGCTTCTATTTTTGGGTAGTATGCTTTTAGGGTTTCAGACATCTTTAAGATATAAATTGCTAAATGAAATAATATTTACTTTTTGTTTTAATTGAAATATTCACCTCAAGCCGGGTGGCTTTTACTTTTTATTTTTCCAAGAATAGCGGATAGATGGATTTTCAAAAAATAAAAAAACTGTAATACACTAATAGGTTAATCTGTAATCCAGCTATTGACACCTCTATTAATCTTATTTTTCTTTTGTCTTGAAACAAAAGAAACAAAAATTCAAGGCTGTATTCATTTCTTAACGCTATTTTCACTTTATAATTGGGAAACAAAAAAACTCCCTACGGTCAAACAGTTTTTGTTTCTTATCCAATTATAAAGTGAAAATATCTAAAATGAATAAGGCCGATCCCAAACATCAGACATATTCAAATGTCTAAAATTCAAATTATTATGCATTTTCCGGTCTTAACTTTCTGACTGCGGCACCCGCTTGCCACATTTCGGAATTTTTCAATTCCTTCAACTCTTTTTCTAACTCCACTCTATAATCTGATTTTTCATTGGCAGTAATCGTTAGTTTCGCTTCATTTCCGGTCTCAACAGATTCATATAATTCTTCGAAAACCGGTTTTACTGCATCCCTGAATTTTTTCCACCAATCCAAAGCTCCTCTTTGTGCAGTTGTAGAGCAATTCGCATACATCCAATCCATGCCATTTTCGGCTACCAATGGATATAAAGATTGGGTTGCTTCCTCCACTGTTTCGTTAAAAGCTTCAGAAGGAGAATGTCCTTTTTTACGTAATAAATCATATTGAGCGGCAAACAAGCCTTGGATGGCGCCCATCAAACTACCTCTCTCTCCTGTCAAATCACTATAAACTTCTTTTCGGAAATCGGTTTGAAATAAATAACCTGACCCAACTCCAATTCCTAATGCCACACATCTTTCCCAGGCTTTTCCAGTAGCATCTTGATGGATGGCAAAGCTTGAATTCAATCCTCTTCCTTCTACAAATAATCTTCTTAAGCTGGTGCCAGAACCTTTAGGTGCCACCAATATCACGTCCACATCTTTTGGCGGAACAATGCCGGTTTGATCTTTATAGGTTACTCCAAATCCGTGGGAGAAATATAAAGCCTTACCTGGAGTCAGATGCTTTTTCACCATCTCCCATTGTGCGATTTGCCCTGCATCGGATAATAAATACTGTAGGATTGTTCCTTTTTCAGCGGCTTCTTCCAGTTCAAATAGTGTTTTACCCGGCTCCCAGCCATCTTCTACTGCTTTATCCCAGCTTTTAGAGCCTTTTCTTTGTCCGACAATCACATTAAAGCCATTGTCTTTCAGGTTTAATGCTTGTCCGGGTCCTTGCACTCCATAGCCTAAGACTGCAATCGTTTCATCCTTCAATACTTCCTGAGCTTTCGCCAAAGGAAACTCTTGTCGTGTTACAACTTCTTCTTCTACTGTTCCAAATTTTAGTTTTGCCATTGTTATTAGATTTTAGAGTCTAGATTCTAGAACCTAGACGGGTTTATTATTTTATTCCGTTAGTTACTTTTCTTCGCTAAGTTGACAGTTGACAATCATAAGCCTTCGGCTTACTCAGTCGACAAAAGCTATTTTTCAATATTGCCACTCAAAGTAATTTCTTCTTTGACTATCTTTCAACTTAGCACTCACCCATCCCCCGCCAGCTGGCGGGCTAGGGGGCTTCCGGTCTGATCTTCGGTACTGACCTAATTATTAATTATTAATTCGTAATTTTTAATTACAATCTAGAGGCTTCTTCCACTTCAGTAAAATACTCCTGAAATTCTTTCATCGGTTTAGAAATGGAAATTCTACCTGAGCGGACAAATTCCAGAATGCCATGAGGCTTCAGCTGTTCGAAAAGCTCTTGGGTTTCTTCCTTAAAACCGGTCTTTTCGATTATGGTGAATTCAGGTTCCACTGCCAATATTCTGGCATGATGCCTGCGAACGATGTACTCCACTTCTTTGGTTTGGGAAAGTATCTTTGTTGGCATTTTATATAAAGCCATTTCCTGATAAACTATCCCTTCATTTTTATGATAGAAAGCTTTGAAAACGTCTACTTGCTTTTCAATCTGCTTCACAATTTTTTTGATTTTATCCTCTTCAGAACTTACCACAATTGTATAGCGATGAATATCCTTAACCTCACTTTCAGAAGCGGTAATGCTTTCAATATTGATATGCCTCCGGGTGAAAATTGTAGTCACCCTGTGTAGAATACCTATAAGGTTTTCGGTGTATATTGATAAAGTGAACTGCTCTTTCATATTATTTCTTTTTAATTTTTCTGCTTAGAAGCGAAAACGCATCATTCTATTCAGCAAGTTGACAGTTGACAATAAATAGCCTTTTTCTATTTCAGTTGACAAAACTTCCTCATCATGCTTTGTTAGTTAACAAGCTACTCAGCTTGCTCTTATTATTTGTCAACAGTCTATGGTCTTCTGGCAGCCAGTTATCAATTACCGTTCAGACGCCAAATGCGTCAGACCGGATGTGCTTTTTGCAAACTGTCTACTGAAAAGCCATTTCCGGTCTGACCTTCGGTACTGACCTAAGTGCCACCCAACGGCTTACTCCAACCGTATTTCTGACACAGAAGCTCCAGTCGGGATCATTGGAAAAATATTATTTTCCTTTCCTACCATTACTTCTAGCAAATAGCTTCCTTCGTGACTTAAAAACTTATGAATGCTATCTTCCAGCTTTTCTCTTTCCGTTACCTTTTCAGATGCAATGCCATAGCCTTTTGCAATCATTTGAAAATCAGGATTGACCATATCCACTGAAGAATAGCGCTTTTCAAAAAACATATCCTGCCATTGCCTTACCATTCCCAAATATTCATTATTCAAAAGCAGGATTTTGACATCCACTTTGGTTTCGAAAATCACGCCCAATTCCTGTATGGTCATTTGAAAACCACCGTCTCCTATGACAGCAATTACTTGTCGGTGAGGCGCAGCAAATTTTGCCCCTATAGCAGCCGGAAGAGCAAATCCCATAGTACCCAATCCACCTGATGTCACATTGCTCTTCCAATCGGCATATTGATAATAGCGCTGTGCCACCATCTGATGCTGCCCCACATCGGTTACGATAATGGCATTGCCCCTAGAAATATTGGAGATATGCTTGATCACCTCTCCCATACTCATCGGCTCATCAGCCTGAGGATTCAATTCATCTTTAATCACTTTTCTCTCCTCTTCTGCATTGAGTTCATTAAATCGAGCCAACCACTTAGGATGTTGATTTTCATTTACTTTTTCTAGTAAAGCCGTCAGTGATTCTTTGCAGTTACCTAAAACAGGCACATCTGCTTCCACATTTTTATTGATTTCAGCAGGGTCAATTTCTAAATGAATCACCTTGGCTTGCTTTGCATATCTGCTTACATCACCTGTAACTCTGTCATCAAAGCGCATTCCCACTGCTATCAATACATCACATTCATTTGTCAAAATATTGGGCGCATAATTTCCATGCATGCCCAACATGCCCACATTTAGAGGATGGGAAGTTGGCAAAGCAGATAAGCCCATAATCGTCCATGCCGCAGGAATTCCTGTTTTTTCAACAAAGGCTTTGAATTCATTTTTGGCATTTGACAATAAGACCCCATGACCAAATAAAATAAAAGGTTTTTTAGCCTGATTGATTAATTGAGCAGCTTCATCCAATGCTTTTTCGCTTAATTTGGGATTTGGCACATAACTCCTGATTTGATCGCAAGTTTGATAATCCTCAAATTCAGCCATTTCAAACTGCGCATCTTTGGTAATGTCCACTAAAACTGGTCCCGGCTTTCCACTTCTAGCTATGTAAAATGCCTTGGCCACTGCTGCCGGAATATCTTTAGCTTTTGTTACCTGAATATTCCATTTGGTTACTGCCATAGAAATACTCACAATATCCGTTTCCTGAAAAGCATCGGAACCAATCATTTTACCGGGAACTTGCCCTGTGATGCAAACCATAGGTGTTGAATCCAACTGAGCATCTGCCATTCCGGTTATTAAATTGGTGGCTCCAGGCCCGGAAGTAGCCAAACAGACGCCCACTTTACCTGAAACTCTGGCAAATCCTTGAGCCGCATGAGTTGCCCCCTGCTCATGGCGGGTCATGATATGTTTTATTTTATCCTTTTGGTCAAATAAAGCATCATAAACAGGCATAATGGCTCCACCGGGATAACCGAAAAGTGTTTCCACTCCTTCACGGATAAGACAATTTACCAAGGCGGCTGCACCACTCATAGTAGTTTTCGCTTTCGTTTTTTGTGATTTGGTGGCTACTTCTTCCATATTATAAATCCGTTATGCATCCTAATGATGCTGATGATACCAATTTGCTGTACTTCCTTAAGCTTCCGCTTACATTTCTTGCAGGCTTTGTTGGAGTTTTGGTTTTACGCTTTTCCCATTCTTCTTCCTCCATCAAAACACTAATGGAATTTTCTACTGCATCAATTCTGATGCGGTCGCCATTTTCCACAAAAGCTAATGGCCCATTGTCAAAAGCTTCTGGTGAAATATGTCCCACAACAAATCCATGGGTTCCTCCAGAAAATCTTCCATCTGTGATGAGTGCTACTTTCTTGCCTAAACCTGCTCCCATAATGGCAGCAGTAGGTTTTAACATTTCAGGCATCCCTGGACCTCCTTTTGGACCTTCATATCGAATCACCACAACATCTCCCTCTTTTATTTCACCTCTGGCAATTCCATCATTCGCCAAAAATTCTCCATCATAAACCCTTGCCGTTCCTTCAAAAATTTCTCCTTCTTTACCAGTGATTTTAGCTACAGCTCCTTCCGGTGCCAAATTACCTTTCAGAATTCTTAAATGTCCTGAAGTTTTGATCGGATTTTTTACTGAGTGAATGATCTCTTGCTTTTCATCTAAGCCAGGAACATCTTTATAATTCTCCGCTAAGGTTTTACCGGTTATGGTCATACAATCGCCATGCAGAAGTCCTTCCTCCAACATCATTTTCATCACGGCAGGAATCCCTCCATTTTTATGTAGATCTTCCATCAGATATTTTCCAGAAGGTTTTAAATCTGCCAGATAAGGAGTTTCGGCACTGATTCGAGCGAAATCTTCCAATGTTAAATCGATTTCAAAAGCATTGGCTACCGCCAAAATATGCAAAACCGCATTGGTAGATCCGCCCAAAACTGTAATCAACCGTATCGCATTTTCAAAAGATTTTTTAGTCACAATATCTCGTGGCTTCAAATCATTTTCAATCAACCTTTTAATTGCCAAACCTGCATCAGCGCATTCCTTTCTCTTCTCCTCACTTTGGGCAGGATTAGATGCTCCATAAGGCAAACACAATCCTAAAGCTTCAATAGCAGAGGCCATTGTATTAGCAGTATACATTCCCCCACAGGCTCCTGGTCCCGGACATGCATTGGCAACCACTCCCTTAAAATCTTCTTCGGATATTGTATTGGCTTGCCTTTTCCCCAAAGCTTCAAAAGCAGAAACAACGTCCAGTTTTTCGCCCTTATGGCAACCAGGGGCAATGGTGCCTCCATAAATAATCAGCGAAGGGCGGTTTAATCTGCCCATTGCCAACAATGCTCCGGGCATATTTTTATCGCAACCGGTGATGGCTATCATGGCATCATAAGCCTGAGCATTCACCACAGTTTCCATGGAATCGGCTATGATATCACGGGAAGGTAAAGAATAGCGCATGCCGTTGGTGCCCATAGAAATGCCATCGCTAACCCCAATAGTATTGAAAATCAAGCCTACCCACTCATAAGATTTAATGCTTTTCTTGACCTCCACAGCCAAATCATTCAAATGCATATTACAGGGATTGCCTTCAAAACCAGTGCTTGCGATACCGATTTGGGGTTTTTTCAAATCTTCATCCGACAAACCAATAGCGTGTAGCATAGCTTGAGCAGCGGGCTGAGTTGGATCTTGGGTAACTACTTTACTATATGGATTTAATTCCTTTGCCATTATATGATGGTTTGATTTTGTAGATCGTTGAATAATACTTTTTGACGGTAGATATGATATAAGCTTTGCCCTATAGAATCTTCCCAAGCCAATGGAAATACCGTATCATTTACCTGGGCAATAGGCGCTATTTCTGCTGCTGTCCCTGTGAAAAATGCTGCATCTGCCTCCAAAAGTTGAGATTTTGAAATGGGTTTTTCGGTTACTTTTATGCCATGCTCTTTGCACAATTCCAATACCGTTTGGCGTGTAATGCCCGGCAAAATACTTCCTCTAGAAGGCGTAAATAATTCACCATTTTTTTCTATGAAAATATTGGCTCCCGAACCTTCTGCCACATGACCGGAAAAATCCAATAAAATCGCTTCATCATAGCCTAATTTTTTGGCTTCGGTTGTTGCTAAAATGGAATTGGTATAATGCCCCACTACTTTTGCCTCTACATGCTGTGATGCTGGATGGATGCGCTGATAAGAAGATATTTTAGCCTTAATTGGATCATGGCCTAAATACTTTTCCCACTTCCAAGCGCATATAAATACATTTACCTCTTCGGTAGGTTGCAAAGCCATATTAGCTCCCAAATAAACCAATGGACGAATATAAGCATCTGTCAAATTGTTTCTGTCTAGCAATTCATAGCTTATACTTACCAATTCCTCCACTGAATAAGGGATTTCAATATGCATTAAATCAGCGGATTTGTGTAAGCGTTCAAAGTGATCATGAGCTTTGAAAATGTTGAAGCCCACATCATTTTTATAAGCACGAATGCCTTCAAACACACCATTTCCATAGTGCAAGGTTTGACTGTACAAACTAGTTTGAGCATCTTCGGCATATTGCCAATCGCCATTGAGGAATACCAAGGTTTTATTATTATAATACATATGCGTTTGGGTTAAGATTTATATTTTTAAAAAAAGCCATCCTGTTTTAGCAAGATGGCTTTGGATCATTTCATTTTTGATAAAAGCTCATCCTGCCATTTTGAAAAAAATGACTGTGATTTTGATAATAACAATATTGTTGACTTCAAATTTTCTCATCATGCACTGACTGTAACCAATTTTTTTATTTGCTCCACTACAAAATCACCGACTTCTTTAGTGCTTTTTGGATTTTCTTTTTGGATGTCTTCTGTCGCAAAGCCTTCGTCCAGGGATTTCGCTACAGCATCTTTTATAATTTGACTTTCTTCTTTTAAATCAAAGGCGAATTCCAATAGCATGGCAGCTGATAAAATTGCTCCTACTGGATTTGCAATTCCTTTTCCGGCAGCTTGAGGGTAAGAACCGTGAATAGGCTCAAACAAACTACTTTTGGTACCTAGAGATGCGGAAGGCAATAAACCCAATGAACCAGAAATAACTGAAGCTTCATCTGTAATGATATCCCCGAACATATTTTCAGTCAGTACCACATCAAAAACTTTCGGGTTTTGGATGATTTTCATGGCTGCATTGTCCACAAACATAAAATCAAGTTCTACCTCAGGATATTGGCTTGATAATTCTTTCACGGTTTCCCTCCACAAACGGGAAGTAGCTAAAACATTTGCCTTATCAACCAAAGTGAGCTTCTTTCTTCTGTTCTCAGCAGCTTTAAAAGCCAAATGCGATATTCTTTCTATTTCAGATTTGGAATATACACAGCTATCGAAAGCAGTATTTCCATCTTCAGAACGACCTCTTGGTTCACCGAAATAAATTCCACCAGTTAATTCTCTAAAAACCACAAAATCAGTACCTTTGATGATATGTTCCTTCAAAGGAGAAATTGGTAAAAGGGCATCATAACTGCTTACAGGGCGTACATTAGCAAAAAGCCCTAAGTTTTTGCGCATTTTCAAAAGCCCCTGCTCAGGACGAACTTTAGCATTGGGATCATTATCATATTTTGGATCACCGATAGCACCAAATAAAATAGCATCTGCTGATTTGCAACTTTCTTCTGTAGCTTCTGGAAAAGGATTTCCTGTAGCATCTATAGCAGCTGCTCCAATAAGTGCATTGCTGTAATGAAATTGATGCCCAAAAGTTTCAGCTACAGCATCGAGGGCTTTCACTGCCTCGGCTGTTACTTCAGGGCCGATTCCGTCTCCGGCTAATATTGCTATGTTTTTGTTCATATTTTGTTAATTTTAAGCTAGTACAAAATCTGCCATATCGGTCAGACGCTACAATCAAAAAGCATTTTTAGTCAAATAAATAACCTTATAAATTTCAAACTTAGAATAAGCTTCAGACCGTAATCAACCTCTACTTTAGTCCCAAAACGATCAGACGCTAGGGTCAAAAAACTGATTTTTAAAAGCAATTTTAGTAGTTATAAAATACCTTCTCAACTATAATCAAGCTAAGCGTCAGACCGTGTTCAGACAGCTAGCGATTGCTCGTAAGCTTCAATTTCATTCTTTTTGTTCAACAGAAAATCTATATCGTCAAAGCCATTTTGCAGGCAATATTTTTTATAAGAGTTGATTTCAAAACTTTCTGTCAATGCCGAACCTACCAAGCTAATTTCTTGCTCATTTAAATCAATTTGTAATTTGGCTTCTGGTCTATTTTTCAAAATCTGAAAAACTTGCGCTAAGAAATCATCAGTTACCTGAACAGGCAAGAGTCCATTATTGAGTGCATTGTTTTTAAAAATATCAGCAAAAAAGCTTGAAACCACTGCTTTAAAGCCATAATCGACCAAAGCCCAAGCCGCATGCTCTCGACTGGAACCGCAACCGAAATTTCTCCCTGCCACCAATATTTCTCCTTGATTCCCTTCCTGATTCAATACAAATTCAGGATTGGGCGAACCATCTTCAAAATACCGCCAGTCGCGGAAGAGGTTCTCACCGAACCCCTCCCGGCTGACGGATTTCAGGAAACGAGCGGGTATAATCTGATCAGTATCTACATCCTCGAAAGGAAGCAATACCGCCTGACTATTTAATGTGTTAAACTTTTCCATAATATCTTATGCTTCTACCTTTATTAATTCCCTTACATCCGAAATTTTGCCTGAAAGTGCTGCCGCAGCAGCCGTTAAAGGACTAGCCAATAATGTTCTGGCTCCTTGTCCTTGTCTTCCTTCAAAATTCCTGTTGGATGTACTTACACAATATTTTCCTTTAGGAACTTTATCTTCATTCATGCCTAAGCATGCAGAACAACCCGGTTGTCTTAATTCAAAACCGGCTGCCTCCAATATTTTATCCAATCCTTCTGCTCTGGCTTGCTTTTCTACTTGCCTGGAGCCAGGGACAATCATAGCTTGCACGTGATCTGCTTTTTTCTTTCCTTTTACCAATTCAGCCACCAATCTTAAATCTTCAATTCGGCTATTGGTGCAGCTACCGATGAAAACATAGTCCACATGGTGACCTAACAATTGTTTCCCACCTTCCAAATCCATGTATTTCAATGACTTTTCAAGGCCGGAAGCGGTTTTTCCATTTGGGAGCGGAATATCTTGAGTGATTCCAATTCCCATTCCTGGGTTAGTGCCATAAGTAATCATAGGCTCTATTTCTTCGGCATTGAAATAATATTCTAAATCAAATTCGGCATCATCATCAGTTTTTAAAGCTTTCCATTCGGCTACTTTTCTATCCCATTTTTCCCCTTTGGGAGCAAATGGTCTAGATTTAAGATATTCAAAGGTGGTTTCATCAGGAGCAATTAATCCTCCTCTGGCACCCATTTCAATGCTCATATTGCAGATGGTCATTCGGGCTTCCATTGATAAACTTTCGATGGTTGATCCACAGAATTCAATAAAATGACCTGTTCCGCCCGCTGCAGTAAGCTTTGCAATGATGTGTAAAACAATATCCTTTGATACAACTCCCGGATTTAGCACTCCATCAACTTGAATTTTTAATGTTTTGGGTTTTTTCTGTAAAACACATTGAGTAGCCATTACCTGTTCCACTTCACTGGTTCCAATTCCAAAAGCTATATTTCCGAAAGCACCATGAGTAGAGGTATGACTATCTCCACAAACTATGGTCATACCCGGTTGCGTAATTCCCAATTCAGGACCTATCACATGCACTATCCCTTGATAAGGATGACCTAAACCGTATAATTCTACACCGAATTCATCACAATTCTTAATTAATGTTTCCACCTGATGGCGGGAGAGTGCATCTTTGATTGGTAAATGCTGATTTTCTGTTGGGACATTGTGGTCGGCAGTAGCAATGGTTTGCTCTGGTCTGAAAACGGGAATTCCCCTCGCTTTCAAGCCAGAAAAAGCCTGCGGACTGGTCACCTCATGAATGAAATGCCTGTCGATATATAAGACTTGCGGACCATCCTCAACTGAGTGAACCACATGTTTATCCCAAATTTTATCAAATAATGTTTTTGCTGACATTGCTTTAGCTGAAATTTACTTTACTATTACTTCATGGTTTTTCACCAAATACTTTAAATCTTTATCTTCCACTATATTTATGCGATCTGCCATTTCCAGAAACTCTTGATAAGTTTCTTCCAGTTCTTCTTTTCCCAAATGGACTCCCAATTCGATCAATCTGAAATTTAATGCTGCCCTTCCGCTTCTTGCAGTTAAAATGATGCTGGATTTATTAACTCCAACCTCATACGGATCTATGATTTCGTAATTATCTCTATTTTTAATCACACCGTCTTGATGGATGCCTGATGAATGAGAAAAGGCATTGGCACCGACCACTGCCTTATTTGCCTGAACAGGCATGCACATCGTTTGTGAAACCATTTGACTGATAGGGAAAAGGAGCTGTGTATTAATTCCTGTTTCCAACGCTAACTCAGGATGTTTTTTTATCACCATGACGACTTCCTCCAAAGAAGTATTTCCAGCTCTTTCCCCAATACCATTGATGGTGCACTCTATTTGACCTGCTCCATTTTTTATGGCGGCTATGCTGTTGGCAGTTGCCAATCCCAAATCATTGTGACAATGCGCAGATATCACAGCATTTTCAATTCCTTTTACATGATCTACCAAATATTTGATTTTAGCACCATATTCTTCCGGCAAGCAAAAACCGGTAGTATCAGGAATATTGACCACTTTTGCACCAGCAGCAATGGCAACTTCTATTACTTGCGCTAAAAATTCATTGGAAGTTCTTCCTGCATCCTCAGCATAAAATTCCACTTCGTCTACAAAAGAACGAGCATGCGTGACGCATTCGTGCGCTTTTTCCAATACTTGCTCTCTAGTGAAATTCAGTTTTGTAAAAACATGCTGATCGGAAGTTCCTAATCCGGTATGAATTCTTGGTCTTACTGCTCCCTCTAATGCTCTTGCAGCAGTTTCTATATCATTTTTTACTGCACGGGATAAGGCACATATTGATGAATTTTTGATTTCTTTTGACAAGAGACGCACAGACTCAAAATCGCCAGGTGAAGAAATCGGAAAGCCTGATTCAATCACATCTACCCCTAAGGCTTCCAGCTCCTTAGCAATCTTAAGCTTTTCATTCTTGCTCAAGCCGCATCCGGGTACTTGCTCTCCGTCTCTTAAGGTGGTGTCAAAAATTGCTATCCTACGTGCCATACATCAATTATTTTATGGTTTTAATACTTTGATGATACTAATGTAGGCGGATGTAAAAGCACATGTAATGCCAAATATTTTTGTAATTACGATTTCTATTATTAAACTTTATGCTTAAATTGATAATTAATTGATTATTAATGCATTACTATTTACGATGTCTAAGCAATCATCTGACCATTTATTTGATTTAATAAAATCGCTCACTAAAAGTGAAAAGCGCTATTTCCGCTTGTTTTCTCAGCAACAAAATGAGAGCAAAGCCAAATACATGCAGCTTTTTGATTTTCTGGAACAAAAAGAAAATTATTTGGCAGCTGATTTGGAGGGAATTACTTTTATAAAAGCCAGTCAAATTTCAAATATGAAGGCACATTTAATCCAAAAAATATTGCAGGCATTAAGGCAATTTGAAAGTGCGAAAAATAGTGAGATTCACATTCGAGAGATGATCGATTATGTGCAAATATTGTACAACAGAGGTCTTTTCCGACAAGCTTTTGACATCCTAAAAAAAGCCTATAAAAAAGTAGCTAAAACGGGAAACTTGGAATTAAAGCTGGAGCTCCTGAAGTGGGAAAAGAACCTATTGAATCAAAGTGTTGGCAGTCAGTATAGCCAAAATGTTCAGCGAGTGATTTCAGAGGTAGAGGATGCCAATAGTAAGATTAATTTGATCAATCAGTTCACAAATCTGGCAGTAAAACTCAATGCTATATATGTCAAGACAGGCTATATACGGAATGATGAACACTTAAAAGAAGTACAGAACTTATTTTATGAAGGACTGCCTCCACATGAGGCAAATGAATTGTCCATACATGAAAACCTGAGTCTTTACAGACTGTATGTAAATTACTATTATTTTGTAGAGGATATGGAATTGGGCTATCAATACTCCTTGAAATGGCTAGCACTATATGACCAACATCCTGACTTAAAACAAAGTCAGTTGAATGATTATTTGAGTGCAGTCAACCAAGTGATGATTGCTGAATATAAATTATTCTATTATCAGAACTTCCTCAAATCACGTCAGCGACTACATAATCTGAATGAGCAGATGCAAAATTCTGTCAATGAGAATATTCGAAATAGGTTAATAAAATATGTCTATGTGCATGAATTCAATAGGATATTCATGTTGGGGAAATTTAATCTGGGAGTAAAGTTACTAAAAAGGCTAAGCCCAGAATTGGAAGCCTTTATTCAGCGTTCGGATGAACATTCCCGCATAATTTTATTCTACAAAATTGCCTGCCTTTATTTTGGTGATAGTCAGTATCATAAGGCTTTGGAGTGGCTTAACCGTGTTCAGCAAGATGAAAAGACAGATTTACGGGAAGACATACATTCCTTTGCCAGAATCCTAAGTCTAATTGCTCACTATGAATTGGGCAATATGGAAGTGATAGATTATTACATCCGGTCTACTTATCGTTTCCTTTTAAAGAAAGGGGAACTGCATCTTTTTCAGAAATACATCATGCGATTTCTAAGAAAATTGGCAGGTGAGTTTAGGGAAGAAGAACTGATTCCTGAATTCAAGAAGCTCCTAAATAATCTTGAACCGCTGCAGGACATCAGATACGAAAAACGATCCTTTATTTATTTTGATATCATCGCCTGGCTGGAAAGCAAAATTATGGGGAAAAGTGTGCAAAAAAGGATACAGGAGAGGGCAAGGGAGAAAATGAGGTGATTTATTAATTAACAATAGCTATAGTAATTCCTATATCTATTTCCTTAACCATTTTCTCCATTCTTTTTGCTACTATATATCAAAATTTCTTTTCTAGAATTAAACTTTTTTATCCCCCTCAAACAACACCCCTAAAGTCCCCTCAAGGGGACAGTCGCACAGATTCAAATCAGTAGAAAACCATAAGCATTATCACAATTTCCTTCTATTGCAAAATTCCAGTTATCGCCTTTGAAGTTTGCTTTAAATCAGTGAATACTTGAACTAATTTTGGTGTCTAAATGAGAATTATAAATCAAATGCAACTACTACTAAAAAATAATCTTGAATATTTTCTTTGTGTTCTTTGTGACTTTGTTGTAAAAACTAAACAGCCTTTGGCTGTAGTACCTTTACTTTACTCAAACTCGTAAAAGTGCTTTTCAAAAGTTTTTCCGCTGTGTTCTCCATCTTTCAAAACTTTGTAAACCATCCAGATTACAGCTATAGGAGATATACTAAAAATAGCCGCTATTAAAGGATAAGGGAAATTAAAAGCTATAGCTACTATGTAAAAAAATAGCAGAAACGTAACAAGGCTCAAGGGGAATATTAGTTTTTCCATATTAAAATAACCGATATTCAGCGCTAATTGTTTAGCTTCTAGCCTCTTCCATTTTAAAAAGCATTAATCTGCCAATTGTGCTTGCACGTGTTTTGGCTTCATTGGCGGTTGCTCCTTCAAAAAGTTCATCTACCGTCTCAGCCCATAATTCCAGCCAGCGGTCGAAATGCTTCTTTTGTAAAGGTTCCATTTCATTTAAAGCAAAATGCTTATCCATAGGATTGCGCTTATATTCGGTAGTGCCCAGTAAAACAGATGACCAGAAATCATACATAATAGGCATGTGTTTTGGCACATTCAATTTGGCTACTTCAGTGAAGATATAGCCTATAGTTTCGTCTTTCAATACTTTTTCATAAAAGCTATCGACTAATAATTGAATGTCTTCCTTTTGGGTAATGTCTTTTTTGGGCATATAAACTTGTTATAGCATTATATAGTAACTTCTTCAGTTTTACAGATAAAGAATAGATATTTCAAACTGCATTATAAGCAAAAAACTATTGGAGGTGTTTCTATCGTATATCCCTAAAAGTGATATTCTCGATTACTTCTCCCTTGCATTCTTTTTGCTTGAACAAAAAGAAACAAAAATTCAAGAAAGTTTAAAGCTTCCACCCTCAAGGCCTTCGCTGGCCCGCTAAACTTTCCTCCCTCCCGCTTTTCCGAGTTCCTCGGAAGTTGCCGAGTTAATTCTTAATCTACTCCATGCTTAATTCTCGCTTTACCTCCCTTGATAATTAGTTCAAAAACGATAACACGAGCCAAGATCAAAATACTATTCTAAACTACAATTTAAACAAAATCAAATACTCTGACTAAACTGTGGTTTATCTGATTTTTGCTTGAGTTTGGGATCAAAGAGACTACAAATATTTCGGACAAACAACATCCCCTTTTCCGTTACTTTCAATGAATAATCTTCCATTTCCAGCAAGCCATCTTTTTGCATTTCAGCTAGCTCATCTTGAGCTTCTTCCCATAATTGCATAGCTAAAGTACTCCTTTTAAAATCAACCGCCCCATTGCAGATAATCTGGTTTATTAATTTAGCTGAAATCTGTTCTTCTTCTGTCAACTCATGACCGATGATTAAGGGTAGTTCTCTATTGAGAACTGCAGTTTGATATTTTTCCACTATTTTTTCGTTCTGAACAAAAGCTGTTCCGGTAGCACTAATTGCTGAGCACCCCAACCCTATCATCATCTGATTTTGATCTGTAGTATAGCCCATAAAATTCCGATTCAGATAGCCCTTTTCCTTTGCAATCGTCAATTCATCATCAGGCAAAGCAAAATGATCCATACCGATATTTTCATAGCCCATTGCATTGAGCAAGTGCTTTGCACGCAGATACATAGCTAACTTTTCTTCTGGCTTGGGTAAATCCTCATCTCCGTAACCCCTTTGCGCTTTGCTCTTCCAAGGCACATGCGCATAACTATAGAGTGCGATTCTTTCTGGTTTAAATTCTTTAAGATTTTCAATATTCTCTTCAATATTTTCTAAAGTCTGAAAAGGCAATCCATAAATCAAATCATAGTTTACAGATTCATATCCCAATTCTCTAGCCCACTCTGTGGTTTTGCGAACATTTTCAATCGGCTGAATTCGGTGAATAGCTTGTTGCACTTTGATATTAAAATCCTGCACACCATAGGAAACCCTATCAAAACCTAAGTCCGCCAAAACTTTCAATTGTTCATAAGTCGTATTATTGGGATGACCTTCAAAACTGAAAGCTTTCTGCGGATGGATTTCTGAAGTTTCCAAAATAGTGAATAACAATTTATGCAGATTTTCAGAAGAGAAAAAAGTTGGGCTTCCTCCACCAAGATGGATATTGCGAATGATAGGTTTTTCTCCTAAAGCTTTTGCATAAATATTCCATTCGGAAAGTACGGCTTCAATATATTGCTCCTCTACGCTATGATTTTTGGTAATCCTTTTATTACAACCACAGTAAGTACATAAGCTTTCGCAAAATGGTAAATGAATATAAAGACTGATGCTTTTATCCTTTTGAGAAAAATAAATTTTTCGCACTTCATTTAACCATTCATCTTGATCAGGATTCTGCAATTTCCAATGTGGAACTGTAGGATAACTGGTGTATCGGGGAATAGCTTTGTTATACTTAATGCTTAAATCTGCCATAAAATTCATTTTAATTATAGCTCAAAATTAAATTGATCTAGCCCCATTTTCACTGATGTAAGTCATGTTTTAAATTGAGTTTTACCCAAGGGATACTAAATATTCTACTTGGATTTTTCAAACACTCCAAGAATCTCTATAATTAAATAATAGCAACCAATGCATTGATTTAAAGGCTATTAAATAAGCTGTTACAACATGTAATAATTATCCAAAACATTACTTTTTATATTATTTTAATTTCACTTACTTACTTAAAAAATTATTACTATGGAAAAAGAAGCAACAAAAACTCAGACACTATTAGATGAAAGTTATGCAGTAGTAACTTATTTTCCAGATCAAGAAATGGCAAGAGTAAAATGGAAAGGGAATGTAAATGTGGATCAATACAGAAATGCTTTTGAGATAGTTTACAAGCATGCGCTAGCTGGAAATTTAGTTAAAAGATTTTATTCTGATACTAGGGAACAAGGAGTGGTAGGGCCCGAAAACCGAAAATGGTTTGAAAAAGAAATGCTGCCAAAAGCAATTGAAGCTGGCATGGAGAGAGCGGGGACTATTTCGGACGCCAATATATTTAAGCGATACTATCTCAATATGATTTTAAAAAGTATTAATAAATTCAACTTACCTTTCAAGCTATGCGGGTCAGAAGAAGAGGTTGTTGAATTCCTGATGCAGAAATAATTTCATTTTTTTGAGAAATCAAACAAAACTACTTTAAGATTGCGGAATCTTAATCTCTTCTTTATATTTTTGCAGCAAAAGAATTGAATAAAAATGGGAAGAGCATTTGAATACCGCAGAGCGGCAAAAGAAAAAAGATGGGATAAAATGTCCCGTTTATTTCCAAGATTAGGGAAAACCATCACCATGGCGGCTAAAGAAGGTGGTACTGATCCTGAAATGAATGCTTCCTTGCGGACTGCCATTCAAAATGCTAAGGCTCAAAATATGCCGAAAGATAATATTGAGGCAGCCATAAAAAGAGCATCAAGTTCTGAAGCCGAAAATTATGTGGAAGTCACTTTTGAAGGAAAAGGACCGCATGGTGTATTAATATTTATTGAATGCGCTACTGATAATAATAATCGTACCGTTGCCAATATTAAATCTTATTTTAATAAAGATAAGGTAGGGGCCAATTTAGTACCAAATGGCTCATTGGAATTTATGTTTTCCAGAAATGCTGTTTTCGAATTTGAAAAAACAGAAAATATGGACATTGAAGAGCTTGAATTGGAATTGATTGATGCTGGAATGGAAGAAATCGAGGAAAATGATGGTCATCTTTATGTCTACGGAGATTACAAAGAATTCGGTAACCTATCTAAAAAATTAGAAGAGCTTAATATAGATGTTAAAAATGCTTCTTTGAAAAGATTTGCTAATGACTCGGTAGAATTTACCGAGGAACAACTAGCCGATATTGACAAGCTGATTGATAAAATTGAGGAAGATGATGATGTGCAGGCTGTTTATACCAATATATCCTAGTATTGGGTCTGACAGTTGGAACCGTCTGACCCTTAAGGGAAACCACCATTTTTGTAAACCCTAATAGTATCGGTCAGCCCCTAAGCATCTCTTATCATTTTTTAATTAAATGAGATAGATAAGTATTTCAAATTCTGTTTGTAAAAACGTCAGACCGAAATCATGATGATTTTAAAGCAAAAAAGCCTTTTGAATTAATTCAAAAGGCTTTTTTATGTCATTATTAATTTATTTCAATGGCATTATCAATCTATCAATTTTATAGATGATAACATCTCTTGTTTCTTCATGTTTCTCTTGAATAACCGCATTTTCAACTTTCAAATCATTCCCTTTGATGATCTTTACTGACTGATTTTGAAGTGTTTCCAATTTATCAGCTCTATTTAAGTCATCGAAATTTACTTTCTTTGGTATAACATGGTAATTCAACAATTTTACAAGAGCCTCTTTATTTTCTTCTTCCATAAAGTTTTCCCAAACATCTTCAGGCAACAATTTAAAAGCTTTGTTAGTTGGAATCATCAATGTCATTTTATCCAACTTTGCTATTTCCTTTGATAATTCAGCCTCGTCAATGGCATTGTAAAATATAGAAAAGTCAGGATTATCTTTAATAGTCTTGATAATTCTCTCTACCTCCTCAGCCCCAATCTCTTCAGAAGAAGCTTTTTCTAATGGTTCTGCAAATGTTTTTGTTCCTATAATTGAGGCTACTATAATCCCTATAAATAATATTACGTCTCTCTTTTTCATCACTCTTTATTTATAATTACCGTGTCAATAAAATATATATACTGTACTAACACAGGATTATAATTTTTGTTTAACAAAATCTACTATTTAATTAAACAAAGTGATTAATTGTACTCAGAACGTTTATCAGGATCATATTTCACAAAAAGATTGATGTAGGCAGATCTAGACAATCGAAAGGTTACTGGAATCATTAAAAGAGATAAAGAGACTGATAGGGAAATGATTAGCCAAAGTTCAGCAAAACCTAAAACATTTAAGGCTACAAAAACCGTGATGATCAATGCCACTTGCATCGCATAACTGATATACATGGCTCCATCAAAAAAGGAAGGTTCAGACATATAGCGCAAGCCACAGTGAGAGCAGTGCTTAGGCATTTTCTGGAAATTCTTGATGTCATAAGCTTTCGAGCTAAACAAATCACCCTCATGACATCTCGGGCATTTATATTTAAATATGCTATATAATTTATTTCCTTTTTGCATTTAATTTTATTCAGGTATTGTACTAAAGTTAGCTACTACAAAGAACCAAATTTAACAGAGAATACTAAGTAACTTAAGTAACATTACGTATTGAGCCATCTCCAGAATTTACCCAATAATGTTTTTGGTTGAGGCTTTTGTAGCTCATTACGCTCAACTTCATCAGATCTTTTCTTCTTTGGCTTTTTCTTTTGCTCAAGCTGTTTAGGTATTAAAATTCTTTCTTTATAGAACTGCTCACGCTTTTTCTTCTTTTCCTTTTCGATTCTTTCACGCTTTCTTGCTTCCCGCTCTTCTTCACGTTTCCTGATCTCAGCAGGGCTTAATTCACGTTTCTGATTTCTTTTTGGAGGGGTTTTCCTTGCCTGTGAATAGGATTTCTTAGGCTTAAGTTTTGTTTCCTGCTTTTGCTCTGGCTCAGGCTTGGGCTTGGGCTTTGGTTCAGGAAGATCAATTTTCCCCACTACATTTAAACCTTTCAATTCTACTTTAGCTGGTTTAATTACTAAATCTTCATCAACTCCTCTTCCCTCATCCTGTAATACCTCTTCAACAGTTTTAAAGGATTTCTTAATCACTTTTTCTGATTTCTCAGCCGTTTGAATTTCTTCCTCATTCGTCTCCTCTTTCTCTTCCTTTAGATTAATATTTTGTTTCTCTACCTTCTCTTCTTCCTGCTCAATAGATTCCTGCTCAGTTTCCTCAATAATAATATCACCGGTTGCCTCAGGCTTAATTTCTTCTGGTGAAGGTAATTCTTCCGTTTTACTTTCCTCTTCAATTTCAAAATACCTATAGAGCAACTTAACAGCTTCTTCTTCTAATTTTGTATTGGAGTCCTTTTCAATAGTAATCCCTCTGATTTCAAGGAAATCAACTATGTCTTCTGTAGTTATGGAAAGTTTTCTCGCTGCTTGGGCAAGTCTCATGGTTGTTATTGGTTATTAGCTGGTTAGTGCAAATATATCATTTTAAGAGGATATATGAATCAATGTCGTTTAGTTAAGCAAACTTAAAGAAATAATCTGTATATTGTAAGGGCCG